>Ga0129314_1000060_pt1 | contig 134405 bp, 141 predicted proteins | sample O1111metagenome_FD_94431 | JGI IMG/M metagenome (GOLD analysis project Ga0129314, IMG submission 94431) | Orangutan individual fecal microbial communities from fecal samples from Wisconsin, USA - O1111 metagenome | ecosystem: Host-associated > Mammals > Digestive system > Large intestine >...
AAGTCCAAGAAAGGAAAAGATATCCGATTGCTACCTACATTCTAACAGCTTAAGCAACAAGATGGATAATTCCTTACTGGCTGTAAGGGATATTAACCATAAATATATTGTAGTAGAAAGGAAAATACATTAATTGTTGTTCCTATAGTTGGAAAAAAGAGAGAAATACCGGAGCAGAAAATCAATCAGTTTGTATCTGACAGAACAGATATGATTGAAATTATGGATGGAGAGAAGCCCATTCTTCGTGTATCGGATCAGTTTCATGGATATGAGGAATTGAAAGAAATTTTAAGAAAAAATACCGGTGAAATCTAAGCCATATTACGATATTGAAGGAGTGTACGGGTGAATAAGATTTTTAAACTCAGGAGGACCGGTAGGATCTGCCGTTCCTGAAACTGGAAACATAGCAGGGGCTGTGGCAGGCTTTTTGTAGGGGATAGTTGTTTATGTTATTACAGATGTAATAAAGGTGAAAGGAAAAACACTTAGGGACTATATAAAAATAGGTAGTTTTAGTCCTTCTGAATTAGGATGGGAAAATGGATAAAGACAATTTTGAAAAGTACATACTGCTTGGAATTGAAGGAAAGATTTCAGTTCGAAAATATATAGAATGTGAAATATTGATTATATTATCTTCCCTGCCACTTATAGTGGTTGAAAGGCATAACTATATATTTTTGTTATTATGTTTATCTCCAATCATTTTATATTCAATTTTTATAATTAAGACGGGAAAAGGAAAACCCATTGAAGGCATGTATTTCATACTTCATAATGGTATTTTTTCAATATCGTTCTCGTTAGTTTTAGGAATGACGGGAATGGGTATATTAATATATCTATATAGTGGGATTAAGAAATATGTTTTTATATGTATAGTATGCCTAGGTTATGTTTTAATGAGTATACTTTGCATCAGTATTATCAAGAAAGAGAAAAGAAAAAAGGAAGATACTAGTTTAAAACATATAGGTAAAAGTATTTCTTTTATTTTGTGTGGAGTATTAGGGGGAATAGTGGCTAGAATATTTCTGAGAGATATGAGTAATCAAAAGGCAATTGAAATATTATGTATTTTGTGTTTCCTTATTTCGTATTTGACTTCAATTGGAGTACTTAATATATATAAGTTTAGATATTTAATAAAACATCCAGAAATATTATCAACGTATCAACTTAAAAATAAAGGGTGTCATTGAATTTAGCTATTTTAAATGCTGGTATTAGATTACGATGGTGAGTTAAAAATACTATCGCAATAAAATGATAACACAATGTATGCAATTGAAAATAACTGTATCTATGAATTGGAAAGAATTAGGTATGTCGATGGATATGATCCGACGGAGATGATTTCCTATAATTATAGATATTAGAATTAAATTTTAAACAGGATAGTCGGGATGAGAGAAATAAAAAGTATAAAAAATTACATTATTATAACATGTTTGGTCATTTGTATGACAGGATGTGGACAAGCAAAAGAGAAAGATAATGCTGCAGAAAACTTGGAAGAGACTGTGAGTCAGAATGTATATGAGAAAGATACGCAGGATTCCGCGAGCCAAAATGATCATGAGCAGGATCAGCAGGATTCTGTGAGCCAAAATACAGATGATGGAAAGCTTCATGTGAGAGTGCATAATCCATTTTTTTATGAAAAAGAAGTAACCAATTTAGATGCCAGAATAGAATACTGTGAAGGTGATGTTACCATCAGTCGTGTTGGAAAATTAACCATGAGGTTGATAAAAAATTATGAAAAGGGAGATCTATTTAAGTTATCCGTCGCACATGAACGGAATATTCAGGACTATTTTGGGGAAGAACGGTTGAATATATATTTTTATGTGACAAATGATAAAATCTACCGAGTACCATCCTATATAAATCGAGACGGAGAGAAGATTCCGGTTTATGAAGATGACTTTGTCATTGCATATCTGGATACGGATGATAAGATGATTTCAGAATCTGAACTTGTATATTGTAAAGAGAATTTTAAGAATAAAGTAGAATTAGAAAATGTTGTTATTGGTACAGAAAGCGATGGTGGAAGATATGACAGAACGGAATGGAATAAAGATGGAAGTATATATTATTATGAAGTTTTTAGTTGGAATAAAATAACTAAACTGTCTTGGTTTGATAGTGAGTATGGAACAGGAGCAGATAGTTTGTATATATGGGGTATCGAAGAAGTAGATGTGGATCAGACTGACCAAAGAGAATATTTTACAAAGGAAAATCAAACAGAGATTAATTGTATGGAAGAAATAAAGAATGGAAATTTTGAATGTCTAAACGGTAATGGGCGAATTAGAGAAGTTTATGAAGTGTTAAAATCGCGTGGAGATCTTAGTTGGGTTCAAAGGGATTTAAATAATGATGGCAGCGATGATTTGATAATGTGTGATAACGATGGACCTTGGAAAGGAAGTAAAGTTGTTGTGGGAATCTTTGCATGCGAAAAAGATCATGCAGAATGTATATATTGGGATACAATAGATAATACTGAGTTTTATTTTGTAGGATCAAACGGTGGACTGGCATATTTTTCATACCAAGGCTCTTTATGGGAAGAAACAACATTTAACCCATTTTCTTATGAGAAAGACTGGACAAAAGCATGGGAATATACTTTAAATGTTTATGACAGCACATATATTGATGAGGAAGATGAATACTGAAAATGTAATAACCTTATGGAATGGCCTGAATAAAGAAGACTATCTACGTCTCCTAAAAGAAAAAACATATCAATATAATCTGACCAATACATATATGGCTAATAGCTTTTTAAGCAAGATTCGGGAAGATCAAATTTTTATATATTATACAGGCCGCAATAGTGCTGTGCCTCATAGTGGCTTTAAAGGATTTGATGCCACACTAAAGGAAGATGAAAATGGTGTTATTCTTGAAGGAAAATTTGTTCCGGCAGGTCACATCAAGTTTTTTTACTTTTTCTTCATAACGATCATGTGGATCATGCTGTTATGGTTTGCAATACTTGCACCGTATATAGGAATCGTTGTGCTTGTTTTAGGAGTTATTATTAACGTGATCCTGCATGCAATTATTACAAAGACGGACATAATCGATAATGAAGAGCTGATCCTGGATTTTTTGGTTAATTTACATATGAAATAGTTGGATACAAATATATTATGATAAAATTAGAAGGGAAAAAGATGAAAAAAAGAGTAAAAAATATACTTTTACATATATTTGTAGGAATTTGTATTGTCGGAATATTAAAATATATAAATTATAAGGACCCCTTTTTATTTCGTATAGCTCCGAAGATAAAAGAGAAAGAAGATGCTTATCAATTTGTATTGGATAATCAAAAAGAATTAGAAGATCTCATGAAAGAGTTAGCAGAATTTTCTGAAAAAGAGGGTGAAGATAGGATTCATATTAGAAGTGATACTTATTTAAAATATCATTTTTCTGGGGCTGATAGTTTGATCCGAAAATATCCAATTAATTCATTGGTAATAGATAAAGAAAAGAAAAATAGTGTTGAATTTTCAATTGACTTTTGGTCCTCCATCAGTGGATATCAATACTGTGGTATATATTATTCAGCGGATGGTGTTCCTTTAACATGGAGTAATGAAGAAACAGATCAATGGGAACAAATTAATAAAATATATATAAAATATGGCCCTTACTATCGTTATGAGACAGAGAAAATTATTGATAATTGGTATTTTTATCAGGTTCATACACGTTGATAATTATGATGTTGGGGGAGTGGACCAATGAGTAACATAGAAAAATTTGTGCAACCATGCCTTTTATTTTTGGGATGTTGCTCCTTATTATTAATAGATTATTGTGTACAAAGTCATGCCATACTTTATATTGCTGATTCCGCAATCGTGTTTGCCGGGGGATTATATTATTCTGTTTTTTTTAGAAACTATGTTTACAATACATACTTAAATAGCTGTGAGCTTGGTAAACTTATAGTTTTATATAAAGAGATGAAGGTTAAAAAGAATACCCATAAAGATATTCTTAGGCATATGAAAATTCTGGAATATGCGATTGAAGTGGGGGATTATGCCACTGGACAAAATGAATTGATTTTTTTGAAAAGCCCATATAATGCTTTATACCTGAGAGATAAAGAAATGGTATCTGCATATGAATCTATGATTTTACATCATCAGACCTTGGTAGAGTATTTTTATGAGCGAAGGGAAACGCCGGCTGGAAAGAAGTTCTGCAAGAAATTAAAAATGAGAAATAGAATTGGTCAGACTACATATTTTAAGGTTTGTTTTTCTTATTGGAATGTTTTAAAACAACTGGAAATGAAAAATGTTGTCAAGGCAGACCCGTTTATGGAATACATCATGGGAAATGGAGGAGATACACTTTATGTAAAAAGGACAGAAAGTTATATCCGGGACAGCAACGGCAGTCGATATAAAAAGGATTCTGTTAATCCGTGGAAAGAACTGGGGATTGTGAGTCTTGGCATAGTTTTGGGAATTATAATCCTGAATTTTGTAATTTATAATCCGCAGGGAGATAGTATATCTTCGACATATGCACACTATTACAGAACAAACATGAAAGATGTCTGTGTGCTCCGGGAAAAGGATTTGGGAGAAAAAGTATTTGCGATAATATATGACCGGAAGGATTTGGCATATTGTATATTTGATAAGATAAAAATAAGGGAAGAGGATCATTATATTGTAAGAAATATTTACAAATTGCCATGGAAAAGCAATACGAATCGATTGTTGGATGCAGACGAATACAAAGAAATGCTGGAGACGGAAAATGAATACGCTGCCAAGGCGGAATTACAAACAATAGTTGTTGATTTCTATGTCAGAAATGGCGTTGTTTCCTCTGATAAGGAGCCGTGTGAAGGATATTCGCTGAATCCATATATTAGCAATATTGAGGTTGAGGAAGGAAATTTAAGCGTGGAACCGGTGCAGATTGGTGTGGATTTATTATATATGTGGATCTTATGGCGTTAGACATCATCTAAATGCCTGTTGAGAACTTTCTAAGAAAAGTGATAGAATAATCATCAGTAAGTTCGGCGGACAGGAGAACAAAAATGACACAGGGCAAAAAGGTGATCTATATCATCGAAGATGATGCAGCATTAAATCATGGCATAGAGCTGACGCTTGGAAATGAGGAATATGAATGTCGGCAGTTTTTTACATTGGGCGAAATCCAAAACATAGAGCAGGCAGATCTTGTGATTCTGGATATCAATCTGCCGGATGGGAATGGATTTGATTGTCTGAAACGGATCAGAAAGACATCTGATGTACCGGTTTTGATATTAACGGCCAATGATACAGAGCTTGATGAGGTGACAGGACTGACGCTGGGAGCCGATGACTATGTGACCAAACCATTCTCTCTTATGACGCTTAGGCTCAGGGTACACAATCTGTTGGCAAGAGCGGGATCAAGGAAAGAGGAAGCAGCTGCCAATATATATGAAAAGCATGGTTTGTTTCTGGATTTTGGCAACCTGTTGTTTCAGAAAAATGGTGTGGAAATGGAGCTTAGCAAGACGGAAATACGCCTGCTGAAATTTTTCACAGAAAACGAAGGGCTGACACTTTCGCGGGAAAAGCTGATTGAATACGTATGGCAAAACCAGCAGTATGTGGATGAAAATGCATTATCTGTCAGTGTGAAAAGATTAAGGGATAAAATCGAAAGCACCGGGGAGCGATTGATCCATACGGTATATGGTATCGGCTATGTTTTTAGGTGAAAAGCATGAAGTTTAGAAGAAGTGAATATGAAATTTTAAATCAGATGCTGGATGATGCAATAGCGGGCACTTTTGAAGAAAGCTGTTTTGATGAAAGTGAACTTTCCAAACTGCAGACCAAGCTGATGCGGTATCTGTCCACAGCATCGATGTCCGAAAGAAAGATCCGCGAAGAAAAAAACAGCATAAAAGAGCTGATCACCAATATTTCGCACCAGACCAAAACGCCCCTGACCAATATATTGATGTATGCGGAGTTGTTGACAGAGATAGCGCAGACTGGGCAGGAAAAGGAATATGCCGGTGAAATTCACATGCAGGGAAAGAAGCTGGAAAGTCTGATCGGGGCACTTGTAAAGATGTCACGGCTTGAGACCGGGATCTTTCAGTATGATCAAAAAGAAACCTTGTACCAGACGATCATTGATAAAGCCATGGAACAGGCGCGCCCTAGAGCTTTGGAAAAGAATATAACGATTCAGGTCAAAGAAGGCAGCAGGTATCAGGCAAATATTGACGAAAAATGGGTTGTGGAAGCTGTCTACAATATTTTAGATAATGCGATCAAGTATTCGGAAGAAGGCACTGTCATTCAAGTGGAAGAGTTTTCTTATGAAATTTTTTCGGGAATACGGATAACAGATCAGGGCATTGGCATTGCGGAAGAAGAAATCCCATTATTGTTCGGCCGGTTTTACAGAGGCAGGATGGTACATGACAAAGAAGGGATAGGTGTCGGTTTATATCTGGCGCGTGAAATCGTGGAAAACAACGGAGGATATATAAAGGTCAGGTCCGAAATCGGTAAAGGGTCGACATTTGATATATGCTTTCCAAATATTTCAACATTGTAAGATTTGAGAAAGAATCTGGAAAGAACAGTATGATATGCTGGGTATTGTAAAGAAATACCCGGCATTATTTGTTATGTCAGAAAGGAATCAGAATGGAAATTTTAAGAACAGAAAATCTGAAGAAATATTATGACCAGAACATGGTATGTGTGAAAGCGTTGGATGGTGTGGAGCTGTCTGTAGAGCAGGGAGAATTTGTGGCAGTCGTCGGTACATCCGGTAGTGGAAAGTCTACACTTTTGCATATGCTGGGAGGACTCGATCGTCCGACTGCAGGCTTTGTAGTGGTAGATGGAAAAAAGATTTTTGATCTGAAAGAGGAAGAACTGACTATTTTCAGGAGAAGAAAGATCGGATTTGTTTTTCAGGCATATAATCTTGTTCCGGTACTGAATGTGTATGAGAATATCGTACTTCCAATCCAGTTGGACGGCGGTACGGTGGATGAGGAATTTATAGGACAGGTAATTGAGACATTAGGGCTTACGGAAAAGAAAAACAGTCTGCCCAATCAGCTTTCCGGCGGGCAGCAGCAGAGAGTGGCGATTGCAAGGGCTCTTGCCACAAAACCCTCCATTATTCTGGCAGATGAACCGACCGGAAACCTGGACTCAAAGACAAGTCAGGATGTACTTGGTTTGCTTAAGGTAACCGGTCAGAAGTTTAAACAGACGATTGTTATGATCACACATAATGAGGAAATCGCGCAGATGGCTGATCGGATCATCCGTATTGAGGATGGTCACGTTGTGACGGGAGGAGGTCAGGTCCATGCGTAAGGTTCAAAATGGCAAATGTATTACAAACATCAGTAAAAAAAGCATGCTGGCAAATAAAAAAAGAAATGTGATCCTGTTTATTGCGATTATCTTGACAACCGTTATGCTCACAACTCTTTTTACGGTAGCAAGCAGTCTGATAAAATCATTTGAGACATCAACCTGTTATCAGGTCGGTACGAGTACACATGCCGGCTTCAAATATCTGACACAGGAGGAATATGATAAGTTAGCAACGGCTAATCAGATTTATGATCTGTCCTATAATATCGTGCTTGGTGATGTGTTAAATAAGGAATTGAGTGAATCATATACAGAGGTCAGATATACAGAACCGCTTTGTGCAAAGCAGAGCTATTCTTATCCGGAAAAAGGAAGGCTGCCTGAAAAATACGATGAAGTGGCAACCTGTACAGATGTTTTGGATGCGTTTGGCCTTCCTTATGAGCTTGGACAGATTATTCATCTGCAGCTTACCAATGGATTTGATACTTACGAAGGAAATTTTAAAGTCTGTGGAATCTGGGAAAAACCGGCAGCCACACTGGCAAATGAAATCTATTTTTCCAAAGAATTTCAGGAAAGCTTTGCGCCGGTCTGGAAAAATCATGATGATTATGACAGGCATATGCGGGTAAATTCCTATGCAGGCTCCATCAATCCGGATTTTAATTTCAATTCTTCCTTTAATATTACCGGAAAAATGGCTGCGTTAAAAGATAGACTTGGTTTTGGTGACGAAATTAAGGATGGTATTAACTGGGCATACACAACAAGCAGACTGGATGCAACGACGGTTATAATTGTTGCTTTCATATTGCTCATGATCGTTTTGTCAGGCTATTTGATCATCTATAATATTTTCCTGATAGCCGTCACATCCGATATTCACTACTATGGATTGCTAAAGACGATCGGAACGACCAATAAACAACTGAAAAAGATGGTTTTAAAGCAAGCATTGTTTTTAAGCATGGGCGCGATCCCGGTGGGAATGCTTTTAGGCTATGTATTATCCTATGTTGTAGTACCGCTCATTGCCAACAATATGCTTGATGAAAAATGCAGGGTTTATCCCAATATACTGGTATTTCTGGCATGTGCCCTTTTTGCATGGTTCACAGTCAGGGTCAGTTGTGCAAAGCCCTGCAGGATCATTCGTAAAATATCTCCGGTAGAAGCTGTAAGGTATAACGACTGTCCGGTAGAAAAACTGGCAAAGAATAAAAGAGCAAAGCGGGTAACTCCATTTTCCATGGCTTGGGAAAACCTGAAAAGGAATAAGAAAAGAACGACAGCAGTGATTCTGTCCATGGTGCTCAGTATTCTGATGATCAATGCAACAGTGTCCATTATTTCCAGCTTTGATGAAGAAAAATACATTTCCGGTTTTGTAGGCAGTGATTTTTCAATCGCGGATGCTACCTTGTATAATCAGAATTACCTTGATCAAAATGTGGAGGGTGTGTCTGCACAGGATATGGAAGCACTTGAAAAAATGGATGGCATCAAAGAAGCCGGTGCTATTTATATGGCGGAAACAGAGCAGAAGATGGACGGTGTTGCATAGAAACGGTTGAAAAAAATATATGAAGAACATCCTGACTGGTATGTAAGAAGTACAGGTGATAAAGAGTGGTTTGATTATTGTGTCTACGATCAGAAAAGCATCAATTCCCATCTGTATGGTGTGGACGAGATGATCTTTCATGCGCTGGAAATGGATACGGAAAAAGTGGACTGGGATACTTTTTGCTCCGGAGATTATGCAATCATATCTTCCATGCTGGATAGTGATGGTAACGATGCGGATTATGCACTGTATCAGGTGGGAGAAAAAATACCGGTTGAGCTGCCAGATGGCACGACAAAGGAATATGAGGTCATCGGAATAGGAGATGTTCCGTACTCCATGGGAGCTATGCACAGCCATATGATGGATATTTATATAACAATACCTGCGACGGAATATCTGAAGGTTGTTCCGGAAACGAAAGGAGCTCTGCAGTTTCTGATCAATGTAGAAAAGGATCATCTGCAGGGGGATGAGGATTATGTGGCACAGTATTGTGATGAGGTAAACGAGAAGTTAGACTATAAATCAAGAACCATGTATCTGCAGGATTTTAAAGATCTGATCAATATGTTTTTGATCGTGGGAGGTGCGCTTAGCGCAATCCTTGCTCTGATTGGCATTATGAACTTTATCAATCTGACTTATACATCCATTCATGAGCGGAAACAGGAGCTGAAGGTGTTGTGGTCTGTCGGAATGACAAAAAAGCAGATTGCATCTATGCTCTCATTTGAAGGGTTGTTGCGAATGGGACTTACATTTGCCTTTGTGCTTACTGTCGGTCAGATCCTCAATTATTACTTTGTATATCTGATAGCTGGAAGCACGATCATGTTCAGCTATCACTATGTGGTCTGGCCAATACTTGTATGCATCCCGGTGTTTGGGGCAGTTGCGGGGCTGATTCCAAGGTTAATGGTAAAAAGAGAGTGTTTTTCCTGATATGAGATTGTCCTTATGCAATAGTTCAGAGTATAAAGCTGGTGGGGATTTACCGCACCAGCTCCATACTCTCAATTACCCAGTTTTCTTTTTCCATGTGGTATTCATTTCCACAGTAAGGGCAGATCTTCTGTCTGACGGCATCAAAGCTTCCGCCGCAACCTGAGCATTGTACAGAGGTGATGGAAAAGCCGGGAATTTCTTTCTGGGTGATGTCGCGGCTTAGGATCACATCGATGCAGTCACCGGTCTTTTTGATCTGTCCTTTTACTTCGCTGTAATTGATCCACCATGTGCGCAAAAATAATATGATCCGGTTGCCGTCTCTTTTTACATTTTTAAGAACGGTTCCATTGGTGTAGGTCATCTCTAAAATGTCGGAAAACCGGGGATCTCTTTTGGTGCCGCGATAGCAGGCGAGAGTTTCCGGATTTTGTGCAAAAACGGCCATTCGGATAAGCGATACCAGCTGGCCTTCAAATTTATCATAAGAAAAAGAAGGATTGTATCGTTTTAATGTATTGGTGATCTGTCTTTGGGTACGTGCCCACTTTATGGGAGACATGGGTTTTATGCCATCCCGGTCAAACAGTCCGGCAAACATCAGGATGGAACTAAGTAAATATCCAAGACCACCGCCTATAAATAAGGTCGCAAAAAATGTCATGGCAAGGCCCGCAGGGATGTCCTGTAGTGAATGTGTGCCGATCATACTGATTGTTGCAAAAATCAAAAATATGACCGCCATGCAGGCTGTGATGGTTTTCTGCATAAACAGGCTGGTATTGGGTGAGGTGTTATTTTTTATAAAATAGAGGTTTACAACTCTTGGAAATAAATCCGTGATCCTGAATTTGGTGTCACAGTAAGGACAGCCATCTTCCAAAGCTTTTACAGGACTTAAAAATCCGCAGTTTGGACATGTCAGCGAGATTTTTTCTGTTTCGGCATCATTTGGAGTATGGGCAATGATCTCATACATGGTCTGTCCCAGCTCTCTTTCGTAGAGTGTGCCGCCCGCATTGGAAAATGCGATCTTTCTGTAAATACTTTCATATGACATATCTGTTGTGTACCACAGTGATTTGCGTGATACGGTCGCGGTGCCGTAGCTTGTTCCCTTAATAGGAGTGATGCTGTTGTGCATCCTTATGCCTTTTCCATTCAGGCGTTCCTGCTGTAATTTCAGGTGATAGGAAGTGTCGCCGTCGCAGCATTCAGGTTTCTGGCCGGTCTGATACCATGCATTGAGTTCTTCGGCAAATTTATCGTACATTCCCCTGCCTGCATCCCATCTTGGAACAAATTTTTTGAATGCTCTATATGCTTTTGTATATTGGAAGATGCTGATCAATCCGAAGATGCAGCATAATATACCGATTATGACAAATACCATTTTGGGTGTCGGATCAAAGTCGGTGAATATTGCGGATATTGCTGTGATGCCGATGGCTAAAAAAACAGCGCCTCTGAACAGGATAAAGCCGTTTGGTTCGGGCGTACCCTTTCTTTTCTTTGTTTTGATTTCCGGAAGAAGTCCCATTTTTTTCTCCTTTTTGAAGCGGGTATATTGTGAAATATACGGTGTCAGATATTGTAGCGTATGCTGTGTCAGATACAGTAGAGGTATGCTATTTTAGCTGACAATATAGGTGTTTTGAAGGTATCTAATAATTATTATATATCAAATCGTATCACAAATGGTCCGGAAGAAGCAAGACTGATTGCTGCTTGAAAAGTACATGGGATTTGTTGAGGTACTGGCAAAAGAAGTAAATCGCCAGCCAGACAGTAAAACGAGGAAAGCAAGTCAAAAATTTCCAGGCAACCAGTAAAAACATTTTGTTTTTTCAAAAAGCAACTTGACATATATAGGACATCGATATAATATATAGCTATCCGATATATAGACTATCTATATAACAGATAGCTCTTTTTTATGATCTAATGAGCGCAAGAGAGCCAATGTGCCTGCACAATTGGCAAACGGTGAACGGCGAACGGCAAACGGCAAACGGGGAATGCCGATGTGGCAATATGATTGCTCACATGACTGACAGGTGACAAGGAGGACGAAGCAATGGCAGTAGACAAAACATTATTATCCGGCAGTATGACAATGCTGCTTTTAAAATTACTGGAAGAAAAGGACATGTATGGTTACGAGATGATCGATACGCTCAGGAAAAAGTCCAACAATGTATTTGAATTGAAGGCAGGGACGCTGTACCCGCTGTTACATTCTTTAGAATCAAAGGGGCTTTTGACATCCTATGAGCAGGAATTTGCCGGAAAGGTGCGGAAATATTACAGCATCACAAAGGAAGGCAAAGGGGTGTTGGAAAAGAAGAAGTCAGAGTGGAATGAATATCAGGCAGCGGTTTCGTGTGTGCTGGCATTCAATTTTTAGGAGGTATGGATATGGAAGAATATATTGAAAAGCTGATATCCCAGATCAGATGCAAAAAAGCACGCCCCTATGTTGCGGATGAGATCAGAGGCCACATGGAAGATCAGATTGCAGACAATGAGAAGCTTGGAATGTCAAGGGAGGAAGCCGAGAAAAATGCCGTTCTTGATATGGGAGACCCGGTTGCGGTCGGGGTTTCCATGGACAGGATACATAAGCCGCAGATATCGGTAAAGCTACTGGTGATCATAGGAATTTTCAGTCTGCTGGGGCTTGCAATCCAGTATTCGATTTTTTCAAAGATCGATACAGCATCGCAGGAATTTGGCAGCTACCGGGCATCGGTTATCGGATATACCGGCGCGGTTATTGCCGGTCTTGTGCTGATGTTTGCCATATATTTTGTGGACTATACGGTTATTGCAAAATATTCCAAGATCATCGGTCTTTGTATTATGATCGCCGGTCTGAAGATCTGGGCTGATTTTACGGGCGGTATTGTAAACGGTCAGTACCGGACCATTTCAATCGGAAGTATCCATCTTTCTGTGATTGCATTGATGATGCTTTATGTGCCGATCTACGGCGCCATATTGTACAAGTACAGAGGCGGCAGATGGGCAGCATTTTTTAAGGCAGTGGCATGGATGCTGGTGCCGGTATGGATTACCTTCCGTCAGCCGAGCATTGTGGCCGCAGGGATTATGATGGTCAGTATGCTGGTATTGCTTACAGTTGCGGTGTATCGCGGATTTTTTGAAATTCCGGTTAAAAGAACGATTGCAGGTCTGTGGACAGCATTTTTACTTTTGCCGGTTGTGATGCTGGGCATCATGTACTTTTTCCATATGATGGCATCCTATCAGGAAGAAAGACTGCGGGCTTTCTTTTCAGCAAGCGGGGACAGCTTTTATCTGACTGCGGTAATGCGACAGATGTGTCAGGACATCCCGTGGTTTGGCAACAGCGGGAAGGATGTTATCGGGCAACTGCCCAATTTCAACAGTGACTATATCTTTGCTTATATTTTAAATAGTTATGGAAGTATCTGCGCCATCCTTGTGATTGCAGACCTGGCCCTGCTCGTGATGATGATATTCCATCTTTCCCTGAAACAGAAGAATGAACTCGGCATGATGATGGGCTTTGGCTGCGGTATGATATTTTTATTGAATATTGTGATCAACATTCTCTGCTCAGTCGGAGCGCTTCCACCGGCGGCATCTTTTTTACCCTTCTTTTCTCTGGGTACGGGCAATATTCTGTTGTGTTATGCTTTGGCGGGGATTGTTATGAGCGTTTACCGGTATAAGGATATTTATCCGAGTGACGTCAGCGAGAAGGTTCGCATGAAAAAAAGTGTGGATTGATATTTACGTATACAGCTTTGATATACAGTTTTAATATATTGTTTTGATAGAACGATTTGATATACAGTATCGATAAATAAATTGTTTCAACAGAAAGAGTTCGGATACATGAGGTAAATTCATGATCCGGACTCTCTTTGTTTTATGCAAAACCTACCCTTTCGGGTAGTTTACGTTTGTTGAAAAAGCGGTTATTCTAAAAATAAAGACAGATCGTGAGGATATGTTGCATGGAGGGGAAGCATGAAAAACCGGGATAATGAATTTTTTATAGAAGAGAATCTGGATGAACTGGTTGAGGCAGGCGATAAAAATGCATTAAGGGATCAGCTGTGCAGAATACTTGCCTGCCCTTGTTGTCTGAATGGATTTAAGAAATGCAGAAAATATCTGCAGATTTTCACAGATGAAGAAATAACAGGCACACCCTATCTGGCCACGGCAGCAGCTGTCATTAGTGCTATTTATGGTAATCTGGAACAGGCAGAACGGTATGCAGCCTGTGTAGAGAATGAACCTCTTATGAAACTCCATCTGGATGTGATGATTCCGGGAACAGATGAAAAAAGGGTTATCAGGGCGTTGGAAAAGCTGTTCCATATGCAGCAGAAGCATGATGTTTTACCGAATCTTCCGCTGGCAGCAGGCAGGCTTACGCTGATCAATGGTTTCAGGGATTTTACAGTATATGGAGACTGGGTGTTAGAGCATAAAGAGCAGTTAAAGGAGTATATGACATGTTTTTATGGTGACAGTGCGGTGGGCATGGCCGAAATCGTCTATGCAGAAGTGTGCTATCAGAGAAATGACTGCTTTGCTGCCATTACGACCCTGGTGGGTAGTATTCCTTTTATTGAAAAAAAAGGTGAGATTGCGGTTTTGTTTGTCGCGCTGAGTCTTCAGATGAAAATTATGATTGCCACAGGGCAGATTGCGGTTGTATATCCGATGCTGGACCAGATATATCAAAGGCTTTATGCCGGAAAAAGCAGGTGGCTGTTTGAAAATTTCAGTGCATTGCGAGCCAAGGGAATGTTGTACGATGGGGACGTGCATACGATTTTGCAATGGATGGAGAATGAGGCTCCCAATGAACTGGGTGAGCTCTGCATGCTGGATACATACAAGTATATGGTCAAAATGCGTGCCTATATATTGGAAGAAAAATATCTGGCAGCTATATCACTTTCGGAATATTTAAAGAAACCACTGCAGCAGGGTGGAAGAGTTATGGACTTGTGTGAGATAGAGCTTTTGTGTGCCATCAGCTATTTCCTTGATGGGAATCCTGCAGAGGCTTATACGATTTTGGATAGCATTCTTCCCATTATAGAAGAAAGAAGATTTGACAGGCTGGTTGCGGATGAAGGAGAGAAAGTGTATTTTCTGCTCCGCAGCTATAAAAAAGAAAGGCAGTCCGACCGGGCATATTTAGATCAGCTCATTCTGTTGGCAAAGAGAATGGCACTTTTATATCCGGACTATCTGCGCAGGCCCAAGGAAGATTATCAGCCGCTAACTGAAACAGAACAGGAAATCCTGTGTCTGATGGAGGATGAAAGATCCAATAACGAGATTGCAGAATTTATGGACGTCAGCATCAATACGGTAAAATTTTATATTAAAAATATTTATACCAAGCTGAATGCCAGATCCAGACAACAGGCAATAAGGATTGCAAAGGAAAATAAGTTGATCACATTGAGGTAAAGATGGCAAAATTACAGATAGGATGTTTTATAATTACAGTATTTATCATGTTGCTTTATTTTTCGGTAAAGCGGATCAAAACCAGATCACACAAGGTATATTCTGCATTACTGTTTATTTCTTTTTTTTATTTGATCTTTGATTGGATTACGGTTTATACCGTGAATCATATGGATGACGTTCCTTCTGTTTTTAATCATGTCATGCATAGATGCTTTCTGATCAGTCTGGTGACCTGCATTTATCTGATCTATCATTATGTTCTGCTTATGATATTTGGTGAACGTCCGCTGCACAGGGCCTCATCCGTATTTTTGGTAGTTACAGTTTTGGCAAGCGGAATACTGCCTCTTTATTACCGGGTGACGGATCGGGGAAATTATTCATATGGACCGGCTGCTTATGTGACATATGTCGGGGTCGCCGTTTATACCGTTATGATGTGTTTCTCACTGTTTTTGCATTACCGGGAAATGGAAAAAAAGAAACGCCGGATCATTGTGGTTACAATCTTATTCCAGGTCGGAATTTCGGTTTATCAGGCATTGGTGCCGCTTTCGCTTGTATCCTGTCTGGGAATTACATTGGTCAATATTGGATTTTTTCTGACTGTGGAAAGTCCGGATATTCACCTGATCGAGCAGCTAAAGGAAGAAAAAAAGCTGGCAGACAGTGCAAACCGGGCCAAATCAACCTTTCTGGCAAATATGTCACATGAGATAAGGACACCGCTTCATGCGATTACCGGGATGAGTGAGATGATTCTCAGGGAAAGCAGTGATAAAGAGATACTGTCCTATGCCAGAGACATTCATTCTGCGTCTAATGCACTTCTCGGGATTGTTAATGACATTCTTGATTTTTCCAAAATCGAATCCGGACGAATGGAGATTGTTCCGGTATCGTACCAGCTGTCCAGTCTGGTTTATGATGTTTATCTGCTGATAGGAAAACGTGCGGAGGATAAGGGACTTACTTTTAGCATTGAAGTCGATGAGAAGCTTCCATCCGGTCTTTGCGGAGATGATATCCGCCTGAAACAGATATTGATCAATTTACTGACCAATGCTGTGAAGTATACAAAAAAGGGAAGTGTGACCCTGCAGATAACGGGAGAAGTAAAAAATGATACCTGTAATCTTCATTTTCAGGTAAAGGATACCGGAATTGGAATCAGGGATGAAGATAAAGAAAAGCTGTTTACAGAGTTTGCAAGGCTTGAAGAAAAGCGTAACCGTTCAATTGAAGGAACCGGACTGGGGATCAACATTACACAACAACTGCTTATGCTTATGAATTCGACTCTCTGTGTTGAGAGTATTTATGGGCAGGGTTCTGTTTTTTCATTTACTCTTGAGCAGAAAATCCATAATTGGCAGGAAGTCGGTGACCTGGGAAAAAGGCTGCATGCCGATATCGGAAATGAGATACACGAAGCCGGCTTCAGGGCACCGGATGTGAAGGTGCTTGTAACAGATGATATTGAACTGAACCGAAAGGTGTTCCGTTGTCTTTTAAAGCAGACCGGCATACAGGTTGCGGAAGCCGGTAGTGGAGCGGAATGTCTTGCAAAAGCAGGAAAAGAGCAATATGACCTGATATTTATGGATAATATGATGCCGGATATGGATGGGATTGAAACCTTGCATAAGCTCAAGGCAGACGCGGATGGAAAAAACCGGATAACTCCGGTTATCATGCTGACCGCCAATGCGATTGCCGGAGCAAAGGAAGAGTATGAGCGCGCCGGATTTGACGGATATTTATCAAAGCCGATTGATCCAAAGAAAATGGAAACAATAATCCGTAAGTTTATAGACAAAGAAAGAATATTATCCATTGAAAAAGCAGATCCGGAAAAGGAAGGACCGGAAAGTGCAGTGCCGGAAAGTACGGTAGAGCTTCCTGATTTGTCATCCTTTATGTGGGATTATGCAAGGCTTTATATCCCGGATGAACAGGTACTTGTGAATTTGTTAAACGGATTTTTACAGACACTTTCAGACAGACGCAGGGAGTGGAGTGTTTTTTGTGAGGATGCTGCTGCATTTGATATGGAAAAATTCCGGATTCAGGTGCATTCCTTAAAGGGGCTTTCAGCAACGGTCGGGGCAGTATCGATTTCCGGGCTTTCACGTATTCTGGAGACAGCTGCAAGGAATCGGAATGTGGATAAGATGAAGCGTCTTCTGCCTGTCTTAATGGATGAGATGGAAGTGGCGGAACAGGAGCTCGCATCTGTGACTGCCATAAAAAAGCAGACAAACGAAGAAAAAGGTACAGAAACTCCGGATCCGGAAGAACTTACATTTTTGATAAAGCTGCTGATGGAGGCCATGAAAAAATTTGATTTTGATGAGGCAGACCGCCTGGCCGGGAAGCTGAGAATGGATTTTTATGAAGGAGTGTATCAGGAGGATGTTGAAAGGCTTCTTGATGCAGTGCGTGATCTGGATGATAAAAAGGCTGTGGAAATAGGACAAAAAATACTTTGTGATATAGAGGAGAATGAAGTATGAAGCGGGTGTTGTTGATAGCTGAGATGAATGAGGTTACAAAAAGCATGAATGAGGCATTGCTGCCATATTTTCGGGTACAGCTCTGCCTGCCGGAGGGTTCTTTTGCCGGCAGGCTTCTACGTGTTTTTGAGCCTGATGTGATACTCGTATTACTGAGCCGTATTAGTGAAATGGATATGAAAACAGTACGGATGCTTTTGAAGGAAAATCGCAGCCTGAATGCGATTATTGTGGGAAATGCGTATGAAATGAAAGCATATGACTGGATAGATGAATGTGTGAATGCACAGAAGATTCTGCGTCCGGTAAGCAACCAGAAAATTATACAGGTTCTTTGCGGGATAACCGGGGTAGATTATTCCGATTATGAGAAAAAGGTGTTGGGAAAGGAGGAACGCAGAAAGCACATTTTGTTTGTCGATGACAATCCCCTGCTATTACGCACAATGAAAGCACTTATAAGTGATAAATACAAAGTTTCCATAGCGGTTTCCGGTGCTCAGGCCATGGAAATCCTGCAAAAAGATTGTCCGGATATGATTTTTCTTGATTATGAAATGCCGCTGATCAATGGAAAGATGGTGCTGCGGGTTATCCGTTCCAATCAAAGGTATGAAAAGCTCCCGGTGGTTATTTTATCAGCTGTGTCCGACCGGGAATATATTGAAGAGCTTCTGAAATTAAAGCCGGACGGATATCTGCTTAAGCCTGCAAGACAGGATCAGATTTTAGAGATGATTGATAAATGTCTTGGATAATTGAGAGGCTTCATATCTGCATTGCCGGCGAGGTTTCTGAAATTTGTGGGTAAAATATCATATATGTGGTATCATATAATTATATACGGACATGGACTGCCGGCAGACAGGACCGGGAATTATGCAGGATTTTAAGATATAACAGGAGAGGCTTCAATATGTGTACAGCAGCAACTTATCAGTCAAAAGATTTTTATATGGGTCGCACCCTCGATTATGAATTTTCATATGGGGAAGAAATTACGATCATGCCCAGGAACTATCCATTGATATTCCGCTATCAGGGAAAAAGAGAAACACATTATGCAATGATTGGAATGGCGCATGTAGCTGGAGATTATCCGCTTTATTATGATGCGGTCAATGAAAAAGGACTGGGAATGGCAGGGCTTAACTTTGTGGGCAATGCCGTTTATGCAAAGCCCTGTGAGGATGAATCTGATGTGGCGCAGTATGAATTTATTCCGTGGATACTCAGCCGGTGCCAAAATCTGGAAGAGGCCAGGAAGCTTTTAAAAGAAACCAATTTAACAGGCACGCCGTTTAGCGAACAGCTCCCTGCGGCACAGCTTCACTGGATCATTGCGGATCAAAGCGGAGCCATTACCGTCGAAGCGGTGGCAGAAGGATTGAAGGTCTATGACAATCCGGTGGGTGTCCTTACCAACAATCCGCCCTTTGACAAGCAGCTGTTTAACCTCAATAACTATATGCATTTATCGTCAAAGCAACCGGAAAATCTGTTTTCTGACAAGCTTTCTTTGCAGACCTACAGCCGTGGAATGGGTGCCCTGGGGCTTCCCGGAGATCTGTCATCCGCATCCCGCTTTGTACGCGTGGCTTTTGTGAAAATGCATGCGGTATCTGGCGAGAGTGAGACAGACAGTGTCGGACAGTTTTTTCATATATTGGGATCGGTCGACCAGCAGAGAGGCTGCTGCGAGGTGGCAGAAGGAAAATATGAGATCACGATCTATACATCCTGCTGGAATGCCATGAAAGGAATTTATTATTATACGACATACACCGGTCATCAGATCAGTGCCGTGGATATGCACAGGGAAGATCTGGACGGTCACAGCCTGATCCGTTATCCGATGCTGCAGGAAGAAAAAATATACATGCAGAATGGATCGGAGCAATGATAAAGTCAATATGGGAATTGAAAATCTCCATGATATGTATGATCATAGTCATCATATGCATCATGGAGATTTTTACATATTTTTTACGCGAGCATGGTATTGCACTTTACAATCGGGGTTTATTCTTATCATATGAAAGCTCCTCCGGCGGACCAATTCGCCGGTATGGACCAATGATAAACCTGTCATTTGGGAGGTAAGAATTATGAAAAAGATCTGGAATACCGTAAAAACACTGCGTTTAAAAAATGAGTATAAAAATAAATTGTTTATCCTGTTGTCAATCGTGGAATATTGTCTGATTGGCGGACTGATCTGGCTTTTTCTGGGTAAAATATATTTTCCCGGAATATCCTGGCTGTTATGCTTTGTCGGATATCCGGGAATCTTTATCGGTTTCTTTGGATCCATCCTGTATCTGTATCGTCACGATCTGAATGAATGACAGGTTTTGTTACATCAATACAACCATCACTTCACAGCTTTCCAATGTCAACTCATCCTTTGGAAGCTCTGTACGTCCCCGGTTGGATAAAAGAATTTCTGCTGCCGAAGCCTCAAGCGTCAGGCTGACAGGATCCTTTCCGAAGTTAGCAGCGACTAATATTTTCTGACTGTCTGTCTGGCGGTAATATGCCATCACTGTATCACGATCCATATATGCAGGTACAAATTTTCCATATGTAAAGGTTTCCTGATAAGCTTCGGATTTGCGGAGGTGAATCAGAGCCTTATAGTAATTGAGTACCGAATCCGGATTGTCAATCTGACTTTTCACATTGATGCTGTGATAATTATCATTTAGCTTGAGCCACGGTGTTCCCCTGGTAAAACCGGCATTGGAATCATTGCTCCACTGCATGGGAGTGCGTGCGTTGTCACGGCTCATGCGATAGCAGGCAGCAAGTGATTCTTTTTCGGTCAGCCCGGCAGCCCGTGCTAACTGGTACTGGTCCTTGGTGTTGATGTCGTCATATTCATCAATGCTTTCAAAGACTGCATTTTGCATGCCGATTTCCTGTCCCTGATAGATAAAGGGGATTCCACGTAGCAGAACGCTGGTAGTACCAAGCATTTTGATGCCCATTGGAGTCTGTGCATATTTTGGAAGATAGCGGGACGCACCGCGGGGTTCATCATGATTTTCAATGATGTTGGCCTCAAATCCGTAGTTTTGTGCCTGCAGCTGGGATCTGACGATACTTTCTCTCCATTCTTTAAAGGAAATCTTCGGGGCATCATACCAGCCGTGTTCACCGGTACTCAGTGTATGGGCACTGAAGTCAAACATGGTGGAAAAATGTCCGTTTTCACCGATAAATTCATTCAATTCATCGTCCTTCATATTGAAAACTTCCGCAACGGTAAAGGCATCGTATTTCTGGAAGGTGTGAATTTTCAGATCCTCCAACAGCCTGCCTACACCGTGAACATGCTCAACCATTTTCCAGCAGTTAGCCAGTCCATCCGGTCCGTCCGGTTCAAAATCGGGAAAATCAGGATCCTTTTTGATATTGATGATAGCGTCGATACGGAAACCGGCAAGCCCCTTGTCAAGCCACCAGTTGATCATACGGTAAAGCTCATCCAAAAGTCTGGGATTTTCCCAGTTTAAATCCGGCTGCTCCTTGGCAAACATATGAAAATAGTACAGATCCGTACCGGGAACCGGCTCCCAGCAGCTGCCGCCAAAGTAGGAACGGTAATTGCTCGGCGGGTTGCCGTTTTTACCCTTGCGGAAATAAAAATAATCGGCATATTCACCATATGGATCAGCCAAAGCCTTCTGGAACCACTCATGCTTGTCGGAGCAGTGGTTGATGACCAGATCCATGATAATGTACATATTACGTTTTTTAGCCTCGGCTAACAATTCTTCAAATTCTTCCATCGTACCAAATTCTTTGGCAATGGCATAATAATCGGATATATCGTATCCCTGATCTACAAAGGGAGACTGATAAATAGGGGAAAGCCATATGATGTCAATTCCCAGCGACTTTAAATAATCCAGTTTTGAAATAATACCGCGTAAATCACCGATCCCATCAGCATTGGTATCCAAAAAGCTTTTGGGGTAAATCTGATATGCAACTTTGTTATGCCACCATTTTTGTTTCATAATGTTCACTCCTTGTCTTTTATCTGATATTTTCTGTGTTTTAGTAATACTAATATATTGCTTTTTCAAGATGGAATTCAAGCATTTTTTGCGTCTTTTTAAAAAATAATAAAACAATTATGCGCAAACGGGGACTGTGTAAAAAAAGAAACGGTAAAAGACGACAGAGATTGACAAAGGACGCGCCCGACTATGGAAATCATCAATCAATCTATGATAAAATGGACAGGCAAAGATAAGAGAAATTTTGGAGGCACCGGAATGGATTCAATAGGAAACAGATTATTTGAGCTTCGGAAGAAAAAAGGGATTACGCAGGAAAAGCTTGCAGAAAAGTTAAATGTCAGCAGGCAGTCGGTGTCCAACTGGGAGCTGGATAAATCTCTGCCGGATACGGATAAGCTGTTAGTGCTTGCCCAGATTTATGATGTCAGTCTGGATTATATCGCATATGGAAAACAGGAAGAGATTACAGAGCAGCCCACAGACGGACAGACTGCACCCATAGAGGAAATTGACATAGAAAAGCAGAAACAGTATAAAAAAGGTCTTTTGCATACCAAAAGATTTTTGCTGATCGCGGGCATCGTGTGTACATTGCTTTGTATCCCGGTTGTGATCCTGCTTTCTCATATCATGGGGCATCTGTCAGGAAAGAGTGAAAATCTGAATTCCAATCTGGTGACGGTTGAGCGGATACTGGATCAGTATTCCTACGCGGAGGTTGTCAAGCTGGACGGTTCTGGAAATTATACCAAGGATCATGTGTGGCTGGATACGAGAAATCTTTCAGAGGGGGATTACATTTTTTCCTTTACCGATCCTGATACGCCGAAAAAACTCAAATTTGAATATTATAAAAAGACCATGCTCATTCCTTTTTTAGGCCTTCTTTGTCTGGTATTTCTGGATACGATGATTGGCATTTCTTTTTTTAAGCTTAAGTCATTAAATGCCTCAAATGATTGAAAATAGGGGATCGCAAGCAGAATTTGCACATTTGTAAAGGCGATTTGCTGGAATAATCCGTGCCATTTTTATAAGCTTAATTTGTTTTTCGGACACAGAAAGCGCGCGACAGAAAAACAGGATAAAAATGGAAAGGAGAAGATGGATGAATCCAAAAAAGAGACTGCTTTTGACATTTGTGATCTTGCTGGTGGCTGGTATCACTGTGATCGCTGCATTGATATACCAAAATGGAAAAGGCTATGATGAAGATACCAACAGGACCGAAGACATGATACCGGCGGACCGTGGAATGGAAGAAACTGTTTCACAGGATATGCTGGAAATGGATCAGACGAAGTTTCAGTATTCCCTTCCGGATGGCTTCTATTTAGAATATGAGGATTCGACGATAGACGGGGGATGCATGAAGGAATATATGGACCATGATTATCAAAAAGTGGTCGATGTCTATCTGTACGAGATACACAAGGAAGATGTAGGAATTTTGGATCCGGATCATCCGGAACGTTCTGCTGTATACAATGATGTCACGGTTGACGCCGATGAATGGCTGCGACAGATGCGCCTGACGTTTTTAGAGCGTGACGATGAAAGTGATATCAGTACAGAGGAAACAGAAAATGGTGCTATTCAGTATTTTATCAAATACCATAAAAATGAAGATGGCATCATGCAGGGGACATTAGCGGGAGTACTTAAAATAGATGCAGAGCACTATTATTGTGTAAAGGTTTCAGAATTTGATCAGGACGAGGCACCTGATATAGAAAAGTACAAAGTATTATTTTAAATGGAAAAGTGAGGAAACATAAATGAAAAAGTTAAATAAACTGATGATTCTCGTGGCAATGCTGATCATGGCCATGGGGCTGACAGCCTGTGAATTTCATGTTAGCACCGGCTCATCCGATGAAAAAAAGGATGAGGAGGTACAAGAGGAAGAAGTAAAAGAAGAGGAAGAAGAGCCTGAAAAAGAAATCGTGGAAGATGTTGAATCAACCGATGTGCAGGACGAAGAGGAAGAAGTCGATCTGGACGATGTCAATGACTGGCAGTCACTGATCAGTGAACTGGATGCCGAATATGCAAAGGTAGCATGGACAAATGTTGATTCTGTTTTTGAAGAAAATCCGGGAATTGTTGTGAGCACTGTTCCGGGAAAAGAGTTTGGATCCGACGTTTTAATCGTTGCTATTACCAATCTGTATGAAGATGGATTTTGCTTCTCAGGTACTGCAAAGGCACTTGCAGCCGATGGTTCGGTCGTTGGCGAAACCTATATTTATGAAGGCTGCGTTGGCTCCAGCAATACCATTGTCGAATACATTGATTGTGATTCACTTCCGGATGGCAGAATTGAGTGGGAAGACTGCGATGCCACAGAAACCGATCAGGAATTTGTTCCGTGGGAAGGTGAATACGAAGGTAACTTCAGTGATGACGGCGAATATCTGACCATTGATTATACTGTAAATGCAACTGATGGAACTGCCTGCGATGAAGGACCTGTTACCATTCTTTTAGTCGATGAGGATGGAAATGTAATCGGTGTTGCTTTAGATTATATGGAAGAAATCGAGGAAGACGGAAGCTTTAGCAATTCCGTTGATGTATATGGGGATGATGGTCCGATCCCGGACAACAGTGATGTGGCATTCTTTGCTAATCCGATAAAGAAGTAATAAAATGGACAATAAAGCGGATCGCCGGATAGTATCGGTGGTCCGCTTTATTTTATAATTTAACCGTAAATTCAATCTGATCTTTAACAGGGCAGCAGGCATGAATGGTTCCTTTATGTCCTTCTGCAATGCTGCGTGCAATGGAAAGACCGATTCCAAAACCGCCGGTTTCATGGCTTCTGGACTGATCCGGCCGGTAGAAACGGTCAAACAAATGCCGGAGCGCATCCTCGTCAAGATCCTGACAGACGTTGGAGGTTTTTAACAGAATGTGCTTCTTATTTTTAACCAGGGAAAATGTAATATCCGAACCGGCAGCAGCGTATTTGACGGCATTGTCCAGCAAAATGGATGCAAGCTGGCGGATGGCATATTCGTCACCGTAAAAATCCAGATCCGGGATAATAGTTACCTTGAGTGCATGACCGTTTGACTCTGCGTAGTCCGTAAAGGAATCAACCGTTTCCTGTAAGGCGTCGCTAATTGAAAAATGTTCAAATTTTAAGGGAGAATCCTCTTCATCCATGCGGGATAAGGTCACAAGGGAATTGACGAGCTCCCTGAGCTTTTCTGTCTGGCTGCGGGCTTTATCGATCCACTTCTGTTGTCCGACTTCCATTTCCAACACCTTCAGGCTTGTGGCAATGACCGTGATCGGTGTCTTGAGCTCATGGCTTGCGTCGGTGATAAACTGCTTTTGCTGCTTCTGGCTTTGCACTACAGGATCAATGGCACGTTTGGAAAAGATCACCACCAGAATATAAACAAGACCGATACACACCGCCATGGCCACAAAGGAACAAAGCGCCAGCACCCTGATCGCGTGGATTTCCTGATAGCAGTCCAGAAAAACGACCATGTATTCCTGATTCTCCTGTAAAATGACGCGGTATTTGTAATCGGAATAGTAACCATAGCCTTCGCCGTGCTTTAAAGCAACGGAGATATATTCGGCGATGTCATCATCTGTGATCGCGGCTATATGTGCCAGATCCTTTTGGATGACATTTCCATCCTGATCAAAAAGCAGAGAAAAAAAGCGGGTGGAGTACGGAGTTTCCGGGTTCATGTGTGCTTTGAATTTCCATGGCTGTGTTGGTGGATTCGTGTCGTTGGTGGATGGTTGGTTGTTATCTGGAAGCGCAGGTGGCGTGGTGCCGGTTGGCTCTAAATCGGAGCTGTCACTGGAATCAGCAGGCTTATCCGGCTTGGCATCCGGAGTAAACCGGTCAGTAGGAATGGAGCCCCTGTTTTCACAGATCATATCGAGCAGATCCTCCAGATCTGCATTGGTGGATATGAAGTTGGCTGCATTGACGATCAAAGTAAGGATCAGCATAACCACCGATACGGACAGCATGGTGATCCGGATAAAACGGTTTCTTAACTGCCTGATCATTGTCTGTCCTCCAATACATAGCCCATTCCGCGGTTGGCATAGATAGAAACCGTGGATCCGATGGACTTTAACTTTTTACGCAGGTTGGAGATATGCACCCATACGACATTGATCTCGGCATCACTTTCAAAGCCCCAGATCCGTTCCATGATATGATCGGCGGAAAAAACATTGCCAGGGGAGCGTATAAAAAGCTCCATCAGCTGAAATTCCCTGCCGCTTAAACGTATGGACTGCTGCCCGCAGGACAGCGTACCGTTGGCGGTGTTGAGCAAAAGATCACCGTAGGATAAGATGTCCGGTTTGTAGTTTTCGCTTCTTCTTAACATGGCGCGGACACGGCAGATCAGCTCATCCGGCTCAAAGGGCTTGGGAAGATAATCGTCGGCTCCGGAATTAAAGCCGAGGATCCGGTCGTCCTTCTGGACCTTGGCTGTCAGCATCATGATCGGTGTTTTGATTCCCTGCTCCCGTAATTTTTTTAAAACTTCAATTCCGTTCATTTTAGGCATCATAACATCCAGAATGATCGCGTCAAACTGGTCCGACATACCATAGTCATAGGCTGTCAGCCCGTCATTGACGGTCGTGACCACAAAGTGATTTTTTTCAAAAAATACGGTTAAAACCTCTGCCAGATCCAGTTCATCTTCGGCAATCAGTAAGTGCATGCTTCCCACCTCATTTCATACAAGTGTCTATGATCGTTTTGTGTCAGATTTATCCAATATCTGTCTGTAGTATAAATTGTGGTTTATAAAAAATCAATTACAATAAATCTCTGTCGGCTTCCCTGCTGCAGATGATATTGAGGTTGCCGTTGCGACAGCGGAGCTCATCAAAAAATTTCTTGGGTAAAACATTGTCTTTTAAGGTAATCTGATACTGCAGTTCGAAGAGAGTTCCCATGTTGCTCGTCTTGATCTTATCCAGTGAATAGGATTTCAGATATTTTTCAAACAGATCATCAAAAAGCCCGTCGTAGTCGAGATTTTCGGGAATGGTAATCTTTAGGATCCGTCCGGCTGCATCGCCCTGACCAAAATGCAGCATGGTAAGACAGAGCATGACCAGTGCCACAATAACAAAAAAGATGACGGCGAGGTATATGTAGCCCATACCGGTTGCCAGTCCGATCGCCATGGCTAAAAAGATAGAAGCAATTTCCTTGGCAGTACCGGGAAGAGAACGAAAGCGGACCAGACTGAAAGCGCCGGCAACCGCAATTCCGGCACCGATATTTCCGTTTACCAGCATGATGATGATCTGGACGATCGCGGGAATGACGGCAAGCGTGATGGCGAAGCTCTGGGAGCATCGGGATTTGTACATATTGATACAAGCGGTCGCAATCCCTAAAATAAGAGATGCAACGGTACATATGAGAAATGATGACAGAGTGATCTCTGACTGAATAATGGAATTAAGCACAATAAATATCCTCCTTATAATTGTGGTTTGATTTTTTTACAATGTGTTCTGAGTAGCAGGTGCCATATTTGGAAAAGGATGTCGGATAGATGTTAGCCTCTGCTAACATAGCTGAAAGCCACAGAGGACAGGATCCGGGCATTTTGATTTCCATCAGGATCCGGTCATCCTGCAAGATCGGCTGTCCGAAATCACCAAGCCGCAAGTCCAGATCGGTACTGCGCCAGCGTAAGTTGGTATCAAAGGTAATGCGCAGCTGTGGATCTTCAATCCCGGAAAATGCCATCCGGTCATAGCGGATAAATACCTTTGGTTTGGAATGATAGGTTTTCTGAAACCAGTTGATTTCCTGTCCAATCTGTCCGTAGGGCTGTGAGGGAATACGGTTTTTTAAATAGGACTCCGAAAGGGAGGCTTCCGTGGAAATCCTTCTTTTATATACGATGCCCATGTATTTTTTCTTTAGCTCGATATAGACCTTGTCGTCCTTTTTGGGAACACCGTAGCTTCGTACCCGGAGCTTTTCCTTATATACAGGCTTGTCGATGGAAGCACGGATAAGCTGCCAGTTGTCTGTGTCATAATATATATTGCAGATGGGATAGTTTTGAAATTCATCTGCTTTGATGTAAGATTGCATAAGGAATAAGAGATATTCCTGTTGCTGTGGGGTAATAAAATATTTCTTTTCATATCTTTCAAAACGATATTGGACTGTTTTTTTCATATGATGACCTCCTTTGTACGTTTATCATAATCTTGTTACCTAAAGCTTACCTAAAGAAAAAACAAAAATCCTTTAGGTAGGCTTTAAGAAAGGAAGGTATGCTATAGGAAATCAGGAAAACCTGAAACCATCTGATATGAAAACAATGTCAGGAAATTTGAAATATTGATTGGAAAGAATATGGATCAGAAATGGAGGAACGGATATGAAGACAAAGGAATGGTATAGGAAAGGAATGACAGCACTTTGCATGGTTGGACTTTCGGTGACCATGGCAGGCTGCAGCGATTATCAGAAAACAGATACCGGTGCAGAAACGTCCACGACAACGGAGTCCAAAGACCAATCCGATGTGGATGAAAACTCTGCAGATACGGATGAAATAAAGAAAGCTGCCGACGAATTGCTTTCCGAAGCATTAAATAAGGAAGAGACAAAGGAACCGGATCTTGTAAATGCAACAAGGATCACGCTTTCGGATCAGAATATTGATGTCTCCGGAGAGGGTGTCAAAGTCGCTGACGGAGAAATCTCCATTGTAAAAGGAGGAACCTATCTGATAACAGGAACCCTGTCAGACGGCAATGTGGTTGTCAATGCACCGGATGAGGAAGTTGTTTTGGTGCTTGATCAGGCAGAAATCACATCTTCCGATACCAGCGCTCTCTATGTATACGAATCGGAAGAGACTACGGTATATCTTGCTGAGGGCTGTACCAATACCCTGACGGATGCGGCATCATATTCCTATGACGGAGAATATGCGTCCGAAGACGATGATGAACCAAATGCCTGTGTTTATTCCAAGTCAGATCTTGTGATTGCCGGTAAGGGTATGCTGACTGTGAAGGCCAATTATAAAAACGGTATCACCGGAAAGGATGATCTGGTGATCGAAAACGCAACGGTAACTGTGGATGCCGTAAATCATGGCGTGACCGGGAAAGACAGTTGTATCGTAAAAAATGCGGATCTGACTATTACGAGCACAAAGGATGCGCTTCGTTCGACCAATGACAGTGATGAAGATAAAGGAAATATTGTGGTTACCGGCTCCGGTCTGAAGATTGATTCGGATGAAGATGGCATCCAGGCTGAAAATATTTTGGTTATGCATGAAAGTACCTGTGATATAAAGACACATAACAATATCAGCGACAGTCAGGATGACACCAGCTTGAAAGGTATCAAGGGGATTCAGGGCATTGTCGTATACAGCGGCACTTACCGGTTTGACTGCGAGGACGATGCCCTCCACAGCAACGGTGTTGTCATTATTGAGGACGGCTCCTATGAGATTGCCACCGGGGGTGATGCAATACATGCAGATGATGCAGTGGTTGTCGAGGATGGCAATATCGAGATTAATGAGTGTTACGAAGGTATTGAAGGGAAAACAATAGATATCAATGGCGGTACGATCAATATTACATCGGAAGATGACGGTATCAATGCCGCAGACGGATCCGTTTCCGGAGAGGGCGGTCAGGCACCGTTCCGGGCAACGGAAGGCTGTTATGTACGGATTGCCGGCGGTGTGACCAGCATTGACGCAAAAGGGGATGGGGTTGATACGAATGGCACCCTGCATGTATCGGGCGGAGAATTATATGTCAGCGGACCGGAAAATGATGGAAACAGCGCCCTTGATTATGATGGCAGTGCGAGCATCAGCGGAGGAATTGTGGCAGCAGCCGGATATAGCGGCATGGCGCAAAACTTTGGCAGTGATTCTACACAGGGAAGCATCATGGTGACATTTGATACAGCACTGACAGAGACCTCCGAAATGGAGATTACACTGACGGATGAAAGCGGTAAGACCCTGCTAACCTACACACCGGCAAAAAGCTACAACTGCGTTGTTTTAAGCTGTCCTGAGTTAGCAGTGGGTAACACATATACTGTAAGTGCCGGAGAACAGAGCGTAGAGGCAACAATGGACAGCCTGATCTATGGAGAAACCAAAGGTATGGGAGGCCCCGGAGGCATGGGTAAGCCCGGTGGTGATATGAAAGCGCCGGATGGAACGGACAGACCAGAGCTGCCGGAGGGTATGGAAGCACCGGATGGAACGGACAGACCAGGGCTGTCGGAGGGCATGGAACCACCGGAAGGAATGGAAAGACCGGATGGAACGGAGAAACCGAACGGTATGGAACCACCGGATGGGGCAGAGAGACCGAAGAATCCGGAAGACGTGGGATCATCTGAAAAAACAGATCAAAATACAGACAATAAGCAGTAGTTGAAATGCAAAAATTAAAGTATAATAGAAGCAGATATTGTAGTCTGATTTTCAATACAGGAGCCTGCCATGGAAAAGATTTTTGGAAAAAGTATCTGTGAAGGAATTGCAATCGGAAAAATAAAATACTTAGCCACAGGGGATTCTTCTGTGGCTAAGGTTCATATCGAGGATACAGAGCATGAAGTAAATCGGTATGAGGCTGCAAAAAAAGCGGCAGTCACGGAGCTGGAACAGCTCTATGAAGAGGCTAAGGAAAAGGTTGGAGCAAAGCAGGCTGAAATTTTTCAGATGCACATTATGCTGTTGGAGGATATGGAATACCGAAGCAGGGTGCTTGCACTGATCAAAAAGGAGCAGATTAATGCAGAGTATGCCGTTATGGAGACAAGGGATGCTATCGTAAAAAAGCTTTCTGCGATGAACAATGACTATCTTTGCGCGCGGAGTGCAGACATCAAGGATGTATCAGATCGCCTGATCCGGATTCTATGCGGTCGCAGCCTGACCAATATCCATACCAAAGAACCGGTCATACTGGCTTCCGATGATCTGTCGCCGTCACAGACTGTACGGATTGATGCAGAAATGATACAGGCCCTGGTCACACAGTCCGGCTCCGTGTATTCACATATGGCAATTTTGGCAAAAATAATGGGGATACCGGCTCTCTCGGGAATACGGATTTTGCCGGAATACGATGGAAAAATGTGCGTGGTTGACGGTTTTCGTGGCAGCTTGATCCTGGATCCTGATGCAGAGACATTAAATGATTATCAAAAGCAAAAGGATGAATATGACAGTAAAAAGCATCAGCTGCTGGACTGGAAGGAAAAAGAAAGCATCACGGGCTCCGGGAAGCACATTGACCTCTATGCCAATATTGGCAGGCCGGAGGATATCAAGGCTGTTTTGGAAAATGGGGCTGAAGGCATTGGGTTGTTCCGCTCGGAATTTCTTTATCTGGAGCGGAATGATTTTCCGACCGAGGAGGAACAGTTTCTTATTTATAAAGAGGTTTTGCAGGCTATGAATGGAAAACCGGTCATTATCCGTACCATGGATATCGGTGCGGATAAAAAGGCAGACTATTTCGGACTGGATAAAGAAGAAAACCCGGCATTGGGCTGCCGGGCTATCCGGATATGCCTGACGAGACCGGATATTTTTAAAACACAGCTAAGGGCCTTATATCGTGCCGGTGCGTATGGGAATCTTTCCATTATGTATCCGATGATCACTTCTGAAAAAGAGGTGCTGCAGATCAAAGAGATTTCGCGGTCGGTCAGAGAAGAGCTGCAGCGTGAAAACGCAGAGCCTGGCAGGGTCAAAGAAGGGATTATGATCGAAACACCGGCTGCCGCCTTGATATCGGATAAGCTGGCTGCGATGGTTGATTTTTTCAGTATCGGAACCAATGATCTTTTGCAATATACGCTGGCACTTGACCGGCAGAATGACAAGCTGGATCGCTTTTTTGATCCGCATCATCCGGCAATTTTGCGCATGATCCGGATGGTGATCGAAAATGCACACCGGGAAGGCATCTTTGTCGGCATCTGCGGTGAGCTTGGTGCAGATACCGGTCTGACCGAAACTTTTATAAAAATGGGCATTGATGAATTGTCGGTGGCACCGGCTTCTATCTTAGCTGTCCGCAAGGCTATTTGTGAATCTGAGTAGCATATTTCCAAAACTCTTCCGCAACAAGGGAGAGTTTTTTTTCTTTTCTTTGCACCAGATAGTAGCTGGCTGTTACCGATGGTTCGATCAGTTTTTTGGCAACGACCTTTTTGCTGTTGGCGTAAATGGATGCGGCAGCAGGATAGATGGCAATTCCCACATTCTGTTCGGTCAGCTCATAGGCATTGAGGACGTGCGCCATCCGGCAGATGATCTTCGGCTTGACATTCTGGGTGGAAAACCAGTCTGTGATTTCCTGCAGTCTGGAATGTCTGGAAGGAATGATCAGCTCGTAGGGAGCCAGCTTTTTTAGAGGAATCGAATCGCCCGGCTCCTTGGCAAGAGGATGGTTGGCGGGAAGCATGGCAACCCATGGCTCATCAAATACCGGCTGTGCTTCCAGATTTTCTGCATTGTATGGTCCGACGATGATAGCCAGGTCACACAGCCCGTTTTGCAGTCTTTGCAAAACATCATCCGAATTGCCGTTCCACAGATTAAATTCAACATGCGGATACAGCTTGTGAAAACCGGCAACCCATTCTGAGATCAGATGCGGGGCCCGGCCTTCTACAGAGGCAATATATAAAGTTCCCTGCAATCCCTTGTTCATTTCTTTTACAACTTCAATTGACTGATGGGACAGATGCTCGATCTGGAGGGCATACTGTCTGAATTTGACCCCGGCCTCGGTCAGGGCAACACCTCTCGGACTTCTGGTAAAAAGAGGCACACCAAGCTCTTCTTCCAGATCCCTGATCTGGCGGCTGAGCGGCGGCTGGGCGATCAAAAGCTTTTCGGCGGCTTTGGTGAAGCTTTTTTCTTCGGCGAGGACCAGAAAATAGTGAATGTGTCGTAGTTCCATGCGATAAAGGCTCCTTACTCATGTTTTGGGCGGGTCAGGTGGTCAAGAAATCTCCTGCAAGCAAGCTTGCGTCGATTTTGACCGTCTGACCCTGGTATCAGCATATACCTAAAAGGTATGGATATGCAACTATTATATGTATTTTACTAATATAGAACCATATGCTAATATAAACTCAACAAAGGAAAACAAGAGAAATAAAAGTAAAGAGATACAAATTAAGGAAAGGAGGCGCACTCATATGATTAAAGTTATTTCAGAGTTTTTAAGTGCATATTATGGTGAGTTTGCACATCGTGAAGCAAAATGAGAAAACTAAATAAGGAACATTCAAAGTAGTGGAAATCGTTTTAATTGATACGGTTTCCACTATTTTTTTGCTTATTTCTGATGAAACATCCGCCCCGGTAATTGTATACAAAAATAAAATATGATAAACTAACTCAACACATGCGGTTAGAAAAAAAGCGGTTAGATAAAAATAGGAGCAAAGATGTATGTTATATAGAAAAGACCGAAAAGGAAATGAAATTTCACAGCTTGGCTTTGGCTGTATGCGTTTTACCAAAAAGGGAAATGCGTTTGATTTTGACAAGGCGGAAAAAGAAGTGATGCAGGCGGTGCGTGCCGGTGTTAATTATTTTGATACCGCATATATTTATACAGGCAGCGAAGAGCTGATGGGCAAAATTTTTAAAAAGAACGGTGTACGTGAGCAGATCCACATTGCGACGAAGCTGCCACAGTATATGCTGCGTTCTATTGATGCAGTGGAAAGGACTTTTAGAGAGGAATTAAAAAGACTGCAGACAGATTATATAGATTACTATCTGATGCATATGTTTACCGATATTCATGAGTGGGAAAATCTCAGGCATATCGGAATCGAGGACTGGATCGCAGGTCATCTGGCAGACGGAAGTATCCGCAATATCGGTTTTTCCTATCATGGAGATCAGGATATGTTTTTAAAGATCCTCGATGCTTATGACTGGGATTTCTGCCAGATCCAGTACAATTATCTGGACGAACACAGTCAGGCCGGCAGACGGGGACTGGAGGCTGCCTATAAAAAAGGGATTCCTGTTATTATTATGGAACCGCTTCGTGGCGGAAAGCTTGTCAATATGCTTCCCAAGGAGGCTCATGAAGCGATTGCAAAAAGTGATCGTGGTTATACGGCAGCAGAATGGGGGCTTCGGTGGCTTTGGGATCAGCCGGGAGTCACCTGTGTGCTTTCCGGAATGAATTCATCTGAAATGGTGGCGGAAAATATCCGGATTGCATCGGAAATGACAGTCGGTCAGTTTACGGAAACCGATTTTCAGACTATAGAAGAGATCAGGAAAGCGATCCGCAAAAAGGAAAAGGTCGGCTGTACAGGGTGCCGTTACTGTATGCCCTGTCCGAAGGGCGTTGATATTCCGGGGATTTTTCATTATTATAATTTATCTTCTATTGAAAAGAAGAGCACGACGAGAAGAGAATTTGCCAGAAACATGGGACTTCGCAAGGATTCCTGCATGGCTTCCCAGTGTATAAAGTGTGGTAAATGTGAGAAACACTGCCCGCAGCATATCGCAATCCGGGAAAAGCTGCAGGAGGCCGACAGAGTGCTGCGACCGGTTCCGTATAAGGTGGGAATAGAGGTTGCAAGAAAAATTATGGTCAATAAGAGAAATTTAAAAAAGGGTTAAATTAAAATAAAATTTATTGAAAAATGAAACGATGTATGATACGTTTAACGATAGAAAAGGGGGTATTAAATCATGGATACTTACAGACCCGAAGAGCAGGGTGTTTCCCAGAGCAGTTCCTATAGCGATAATAGCTATGGTCAGAACCGCCAGTATGGCTATGAACCGAATTATAATACGACAGGCGGATACAATTATGATCCCAATCCATATGCAACAGGCGGATATGGTGCAGGCGGATATGCGCAGAACGGTTACGATATGGGCGGTGGATATGAAAGCGGCAATCCCGTACAGATGTCCGGCCTCAAGAATTTTGCAAATATCATTTCCAATGAAGTAGTTGCCAAATCTTACTTGTTTATGATGGTGGCTTTGTTTATTACAGCAGGTGCTGCACTTACTACTTCTCCTGATTTTGCCATGAGGATCATATTGAGTAACGGCTATTGGGCCTTTGTGGCAGCAGAGATAGCGATTGTATGTGGAGCCAACAGTGCGATTGCCAAAAACAAACCGATTATAGCAGGTGTATTGTTTGCGGTATACTCCTATATGACAGGTATGCTGTTTTCAATATTCTTTGTAATATATACCGGCGAATCGCTGGCATCCGTATTCTTTATGTGTGCCGGAATGTTTGCTGTCATGGCCATTTACGGTATGGTCACAGGCAAAGATCTGTCAAGCCTTGGAAGCATCTGTATGATGGGACTTGTCGGAATTATCATTGCCGGAGTTGCAAATATGGTGTTTATCAGAAACGGCATGTTTGATTTTGCAGTCAGTGTTGTCGGTGTTCTTGTTTTTTGTTGGTTTGACAGCATATGATGCCAACAAGACAAAACGGCTGGCGTTGACTACAGACAGCGATAATGCAATGTCCATAGCACTGTATTGTGCGTTGGAGCTATATCTGGATTTTATCAATCTGTTTTTAAAGCTTTTGCAGTTATTTGGCAAACGAAAATAAAATATAAGAGGGGCTGTCATAAAAGGCAGCCTTTTTTATTTCACGATATCAGGGTCAAAAGGTCAGAAAGTCGTTCGTGCTTGCACGATAAGACTTTTGAAATTGGGACCCGCCAAACATGAGAAAGTAGCGATTTACGTAGTAAATCAGCGGATTTTGAATGTTTGAAAATTGCGGGAGCTGCTTTGCAGCGGAGCAATTCTCAGATTGAAAGGTTAATGTGATAGGAAGAAAAATATGGCAGATGAAAAAAGATTTGAAAATGAGGATATTCAAAAGGGGCTGGAGGATTTTATAGACCGGGAACTGACTCTGGATTATTCTCTTTCCGAACCCGGTAGGGCAACCGGAAATAAAACAACGGTAAATCAGACGGTAACCCCGGCCTCCCATGTTGGAATCCCTCATTCCGTGGACCGGGGAGAGGATTTCGATATCATCGGTTATCAGGATATGTCAGGAGAAAAAGAGCACAGAGCAGGCGGGCAGCATGCCGGAGAGGTGCATAGAACATCTGTGCAGCATACCGGGGGAGAAGAACGCAGATCATCCGGACGTCGTAGCGAAGATGAACACAGATCAGACAAACGACGTACCGGTGAAAGAACCTACAGCTTTTCACAGCGCCGGATGGACGATGAATGGGAAGACGATCACAAATCAAAAGAACGCAAAAAAAAGGTAGAGAAAAAAATGTCCGGAAAAAAGAATCGAAAGTCCAGGAAAAATGATAAGAAGAAAAAAAAGAATGGCTCCGCAAAAGCACTGCTGACCGTGGTTGCAATTCTTTTTATCCTGATTTTCGGCGGCCTCTATATGCTGGTTGGTAATGTCTACAAGAAAATGAATTATGTAAAAGTGGACAGTGTCGCCAAGGAAGCCTGCAAGGAAGACGGAGTTGTCAATGTGCTTCTGATCGGTAATGATTCGCGGCTAAACGGCGATGACGGAAGATCGGATGCAATGATTTTGATATCGATCAGTGATAAGACCAAGACGATCACGATGACATCATTTTTGCGAGACATGTATGTGGATATTCCGGGACATGACGGAAACCGTTTGAATGCAGCATATTCTTATGGTGGAGCAGAGCTTCTGATGCAGACAATCGAGCAGAATTTTGACATTCCGGTGCATCGCTATGCGCTGGTCAATTTTGAAGCATTTGCCAATCTGGTTGATGCGGTCGGCGGAATTGATCTGGACGTGACCAATGATGAGGTGCAGCTGATCAATGGATACCTGATGGAATACAACCAGCTGCTTGGCAGAAATCTGGACTATGACTGGCTGGATGCTTCCGCAAGCGGGGTCATTCATCTGAATGGTCCGCAGGCTCTGGCATATTCGCGTAACCGTTATATTGGTACGGACTTTGGACGTACCGAGAGACAGCGAAAGGTCCTGTCGGAAGTGTTTAAAAAGCTTCCGGGTGCCATGGTGACCAACTCAAGCGGAGTTATCAATGGCTTATTCCCTAATCTGACGACCAACCTGACCCAGAGCGAGTGCTACAAGATCGCACTTGGCGGTTACAAGATTGTGGGATACGATATGGTGCAGCAGTGTGTACCGCAGGAGGGTACCTATTCAGACGCAACCATCCGGAGTATGGCTGTATTGCAGGTGGATTTTGATGCCAATAAGAAGTTTTTGAAACAGACCATTTATGGAGAATAAGGACAGATAAAATTGGATGAGCCGGCAGAATATCAATGCGATAGTCTGCCGGCTTTTTTATATATTTTTATAAAAATGAAAAATCGTTTGACATCTTCAAATGCATATGTTAATTTATAAGTGTACTACATGTGATAGTACACTTATAACGAAGCAGCAAATAAACAAAATAAAACAAAAGCATACAAAATGCAACAACACAAAAACATAAAAACAGAGCGATCTATCTGACAGCAAGGAGGGATGAAGATGATCTGGATTGATTATACCGATCCGACACCGATTTATGAGCAGATCGTAAGTAAATACAAAAATCTGATCGTGCGCAATGTGCTGACACCGGGTGAGAAAATGCCTTCGGTCAGATCTTTGGCGATGGAGCTTTCCATCAATCCCAATACGATTCAGAAAGCGTATGCGGAATTGGAGCGCCAGGGTTTTATTTATACGGTCAAGGGCAGGGGCAATTTTGTCGCTGAAAACACCAACCTGAAGGATATGAAGCAGGCAGAAATATTGGAAAAATTAGAGGGGCTGCTTCGGGAGACAGAGGAAGCCGGTGTGGAAATCTCTGTACTGACGGATTATATCAATTCCCGTCATAAGGATATTTGACAGGAAAAGCAGTTAGCACAGGCTGATGATCAAGGAGGGAGAAACATGATATCCATAAAAGGAATTACAAAAAAATTTGATGATTATATAGCGGTCAATCAGGTTGATATCGATATAAGAGAAGGCATGGTATTCGGTCTGATCGGTACCAACGGAGCCGGAAAGTCCACATTGCTTCGTATGATGTGCGGTGTGATGGAGCCGGACGAAGGCGGGATTACCGTTGATGGCATGCCGGTATACGACAATCCGGCAGCAAAGGAGAAAATCTTTTTTATTGCGGATGAACCGTATTTTTTTTCACATGGAAATGCAGTCGATATGGAGCAGTATTACAGTATGGTATATAAAAGCTTTGATAAAGCAGAGTATTACAAGCTCTTACAACAGTTTGGGCTGGAGTCGAAGCGCAAAATAGCCACTTATTCAAAAGGCATGAAAAAACAGCTGGCAGTTATTCTGGCACTGGCAAGCCGGACAGATTATATTCTGTGTGATGAGACCTTTGACGGACTGGATCCGGTTATGCGCCAGGCGGTAAAAAGCCTTTTGGCAAAGGAAATGGGAGAAAGAGGTCTGACACCGGTCATTGCATCGCACAATCTGCGGGAGCTTGAAGACATCTGCGATACGGTCGGACTTTTGCACAAGGGCGGCGTCCTGTTATCCAAGGATCTGGATGAGATGAAGTGCGGACTTCAGAAGATCCAGTGCGTATTCAAGGATGGAGCTGCTTACGAAAATGCACTCAGTATCTTTGACATTATTAAAAAAGAACACAGAGGTTCCCTTTATACATTGACAGTCCGCGGTGGTCGTGAGGAAATTGCAAAGAAGCTTGGTCAGATCGATACCGTTTTTTGCGAAGTTCTGCCGCTTTCCTTAGAGGAAATCTTTATCAGTGAAACGGAGGTTGTGGGTTATGACATCAAGAAGCTCATATTGGAAGTATAGTTTATGGAATATCAAAAAAAGAAGCTGGATATTATCTTTAAGCATTGGACTTATGTTTTTTGCACTGCCTATGTTTACTTATTTATCCGTATCCGGAGCGGTTGCTGACTATCAGCTGCTGGAACATAAGACTGCCGATGCTTACAATGGGATGTGCTATTCCATCCTGACGGGAAATATTTACAATATTTTACATTTTTTTATTGCCATTGTTCTGGGGATTATAATGGCGATCCAGAGTCTTTCCTGGATGAACAAGCGCCAGAAAGTGGATCTGTACAAATCCGTTCCGGTCAGGGAAAAAGAACGTTTTATATATATCCACTTAAACAGTCTCTTTATGTATGCCGTTCCGCTGGCACTGGGGCTTTTGGCTTCCAACCTGATCATTTTGGGATATGGAATATACAATAGTGACTTTCTAAAAGCAAGTGCCGGGATATTTGTTGTCTGTGTGCTGACATTCATGGGTGTATACATGCTTGTACTGATCGCGCAGTTGTTGACCGGCAATATGGTGCTGGCATTTTTTGGCGGTGTATTTCTCCTATTTGTAGAAGTAGCCTGCCGGGCATCCATACTTGCCTTTAAAACACAGTTTCTGGATACCTTTTGCGGGGACACGGGCTATAGTCAGTTCGCAACGGGCAACCTGACCTCGCCGATATTTTCCGGGCTGAGTGCATTTCTATCCATCGAGAACCGGGCATTTGCACAGTATAATTATTTCCGCTACGGAGCCGGTGTATCAACAAAATGTGCTTATTATTTTGTGCTTTTACTGCTGCAGCTGATCGTATATACGTTGATCGCTTACTGGCTGTACAAAAAAAGAGCCTCCCAGACAGGAGGAAAGGCCATTGTATTTAAAAAAGCGGTTCCGTTAATTCAGTTTGCAATTGTTTTTGCGGTTTCTCTGTATGTCGGCGTATTGATGGCGATTGCGGGTGCCTATTATGAAAAGGTCATTATGTATGGATTTATCGGTATTGTTTTATCGACGATCGTATTGCATATCATACTTTGTTCCATCATGGAGGGGGATTTTAACAGTATTATACGTCATCCCAAAAAGCATTTGCCCGCATCGCTTGCGGCAGGTGTTTTGTGCTGCCTGATCTTTTCTGTTTATGCATTTGATATTTTCGGATATAATACTTACCTGCCAAAGGAAGATAAACTGGCCGATTTCTCATTTGTCAGAGACTATGACTGGGCTGCACCGCAAAACAATGGGTCCGCCTCAGAGCTGGGAGATACAGCCGATATGCATATTACCGATGAAAATGCCAAAAAGGTCCTGCTCACCGTTTTGCAGGATGCAATGGATAAAGAACAGTATCGGTCGACAGATACCTTCCCTCGGGATGAGACTTATTCTGTGAGAGATGATCTGGGCGTTGACAGTGATTTGACCTACAGGGACCGGTATGATTGCGAGAGTGTGGAGGTTGAATATCATCTGAAAAACGGGCGGAGCGTGAAAAGAAAATACTGTCTCTCCGAGATTGATATCAGAAAGATATATTCTGTTGTGTATGAGACGCAGGGATATAAAAAGGCGGTCAATCTATTTGATAATCCGGTTGTTATGGACCGTTTGAGCAGTGATTCATATGATGCGGAAGCCACATATACCGGATATGATTTTGAATCAGGAATGGGAGATTCCTATGGCCGGAGAATCGACGGAAAGGATATCGATAAGCTTTGCGCAGCAATGAAGGATGATCTGAATGCCCGGACATATAAGGATCTGATAGATAAAGCACCTGTCGGATATATTGACATTGGTATCGGGAAGGTTGTAAAAGGCGAGAACGGATGGGAGACCAGATGGGATGAGTATGCCGGAGCTGTTACCATCATAATGAGTGTCTATGAATGTGATGAGAAAACGACAGCATTTCTGCAGTCCATCGGTATAAATACAGATACATCCATTCCGGCAGATAAGGTTTCTAAGATAAATGTGTATACAACAACCGAAACGGATGATACCACGACACAGCTTGTCTTAGAGCTGGATCCTCAGTCAGAGCTTGGCAAAGAGGTTATGGCGGATGCATTCCCGATGGAAGCACACTGGAATACATTAGAGGTTGATATGATGGCCGATCAGGATTATTTCATAAAGGTTATTTCCAAGGATGGAGAAGCGGCGCAGTATGCATTGTATACAAAAGGCTTCCCTCAGGATCTGAAGAAAGCCATGAAAAATGCAGTGATCAACGATAGTTGGGAATCACGGGATGATTAAAGCTTTATCTGCACCATCTGCCGCTGGCGCCGCAGGGAAGTATGAGACCGCTCTCTGTGACCGGAAGACCGATTTCTCCGGCTTCCACCCTGCCGCCAAACTGCGGTACGATTGCCGTATTGATCATGTAGGATAATACAGCGGGCTGCAGTCCGGTTGTATAGGAATTGATCAGAAAGAAAACGGAATCCTTTGATAAAAGCTTTGCGGTTAATTGAATAAACGGATAAATCGACTCTTCGATTTTCCAGATTTCACCTTTGGGTCCTCTGCCGTATGACGGAGGATCCATTATGATTCCGTCATAGGTATTGCCACGGCGGATCTCACGCTCGACAAATTTGACGCAGTCATCCACCAGCCAGCGGATGGGAGCACTGGAAAGACCGGATGACAAAGCGTTTTCCTTTGCCCAGGTCACCATGCCCTTGGAAGCATCTACATGCGTTACCGCAGCACCGGCTGCGGCAGCGGAAATCGTTGCACCGCCGGTATAGGCAAAGAGATTTAACACCTTTAACTGACGTCCTTTTTCTCTGGTCGCCTCTTTGATCTTTTGGGCGCACCAGTCCCAGTTGACAGCCTGCTCCGGGAAAAGGCCGGTATGCTTGAAACTGAAGGGTTTTAAGTTAAAGGTCAGGTCGCGGTAAGTAATGGACCATTCCTCCGGGAGATTGCGGAATTCCCATTCGCCGCCGCCCTTATTGCTGCGGTGATAGTGGCCGTTTTTTTTCTTCCATGCCGGATTGTGGTGTCCGGTGTCCCAGATGACCTGCGGGTCGGGACGCACCAGAATATAGTCGCCCCAGCGCTCACATTTTTCACCGGAACAGGTATCTATGACTTCATAATCTTTCCATTGATCTGCAATCCACATAATATTCTCCTATAATTGATTGTTGATAGTTTATTAAAAGCCCCAGAAGGCTCTTAATTCTCCCGGATAGTCCAGACCGAAACGTACGAGCAGGACATTTCTCAGGATAAAAAAAGCAATGACTAATATTAAAGCGATATAAAAAAGGATAACCGGAATCTGTACATCCGTTTCTCCATGATGTCTTTTCAATGCAACACCTATTTTAATATAGAAGAAACAGCAAAAAAATACAACATAAATTACAAGCGGATGGTAAAGAAAGGACTCAAGCGGATGCAGGTGTAACAGAGCATAAAGCGCGTGTGTGCCGCCGCAGCCGGGACAGTACAGATGAAAAAAGTTTTTAAAGACACATTCCCAGAAGATGACAGGGTATGTATCGGACAGAACCGGAGCGATATATACATAGCCAAAGGAAAGAAGAATCAATAGCAGGAATATGCCTGTGAGCAGAAGATATCTTTTTTTATTTATATGAAAATGTAAATACATAGAGGTACTCCCATAATGAAACAGAATGTCCGTACACCCTGCCGTTGTTTAATGGTATTTTAATGGATTTTCGTTCTTTCGTCAAAAAAGCTTGTTGAAAAAGTATTCTTCTTGTATAATTTACTTTAATGTGTTACATCAGCAGAGAATAAACACGTAGAAGGAGAATGTATTTATATGGATGAAAATTACAATAATATAAATTCCGGCTATGTTCCGCAGGGTACTGATCCACAGGGATTCCAGCCGCAGACTACCGGGCAGGAAGATTATCAGCCGCAGGGCTACAGCCAGCCAGACTATCAGCCGCAGGGCGACGGACAGGGTGATTATCAGCCACAGGGCTACAGCCAGACGGGCTATCAGCCACAGGGCAACGGACAGGGTGATTATCAGCCGCAGGGCTACAGCCAGACGGGCTATCAGCCACAGGGCAACGGACAGGGCGATTACCAGCCGCAGGGCTACAGCCAGACGGGCTATCAGCCGCAAGGCAACGGACAGGGCGATTACCAGCCGCAGGGCTACAGCCAGACGGGCTATCAGCCACAGGGGTATAATGGGTACAGTCAGCAGGGCTATGCTGACGGCTACAATCAAAATGCATACAATCTCGTGCCCCAAAAGAAGACCAGTACAAAGGCAATCCTGTCCCTGATCTTTGGTATTGCCGGAATCGTGACCTGCTGCGGTTTTGGAATTTTGGGAGTTATTCTGGGAATTGCAGGCGTAGTTCTGGCTATCTTATCCAGAAATGACAACGATGGTAAAATGGAAGGCCTTGCGATCGCAGGTCTGATCGTATCGATCGTGGCATTTGTGTTTGGACTGGGATATTTATGTATTATGGTCTTTGCAATTGCAGAGGATCCGAATTTCTTAACGGACAATTTCGCATCAGCGGCAGTAAGAGTTTTCAATGGCAATGTGATTTCATAATGAAACGGATGCTTTTGAGATAGACCCAATATGTTTTCAAATGAGAGGAGATTATGAAAATGACAACATCCAACATCTGTATTTTGATCTCGATCATTGCATATCTTGCAGTGGTTGTATATATCGGAGTTGCTTTTTCGAGGAAAAACAAGACAACAGATGATTTTTATCTGGGAGGCAGAAGGCTTGGACCTTTTGTGACTGCCATGAGTGCGGAAGCATCGGACATGAGCAGCTGGCTTTTGATGGGACTTCCCGGTGTGGCATATGTAACAGGACTTGCAGATGCATTCTGGACGGCAGCAGGTCTGGCGATCGGTACATATATCAACTGGCTTATTGTGGCAAAAAGACTGCGTAAGTATACCGTCAAATGCAAAAATTCCACAACGATCCCGGTTTTCTTTTCCAACCGATACCGTGATGACAAAAACATTCTTTCGCTGATCGCGGCAATTGTGATCATTATTTTCTTTGTACCTTATACAGCCTCCGGCTTTGCTGCATGCGGAAAGCTTTTTAGTACACTGTTTGGTGCGGATTATGTTGTGGCAATGGTCATCAGTGCGATTGTCATTGTCGGTTATACGACACTTGGCGGATTCCTGGCAGCCAGTACGACAGACTTTATCCAGAGTATTATTATGAGTATTGCCATCGTTGTTGTCCTCGGTTATGGTGTAGCAACGGCGGGCGGTATCGGAGCGGTTGCGGACAATGCCCGTTCCATGGCAGGCTATTTCAACCTGACAGCCATTCATGATGCGGCAAGTAACAGTGCATCCTCCTATGGTGCGATCACGATCGCATCCACACTTGCATGGGGGCTTGGCTATTTCGGAATGCCTCATATCCTGTTGCGCTTTATGGCGATCGAAAATCCCAAGAAGCTGACCTTGTCAAGAAGGATCGCTACTGTCTGGGTTGTGATCTCCATGGGTGTTGCGATCATGATCGGTATTGTTGGTAATGCAATGACAAAGGCTTCTGTGATTCCTTCATTGAGTGACGGAGAAACCATTATCATCGTGATCGCCCAGGTGATCGCTTCCCACGGTGTGCTGGCAGCATTGATCGCCGGACTGATCTTAGCCGGTATTTTAGCGGCAACCATGTCAACTGCAGATTCACAGCTGTTAGCTGCAGCCTCCTCTGTATCACAAAATATTATCAAGGAAGTTGTTTTCAAGGATCTGAGTGAAAAAGCAGCCATGATCATCGCGCGTGTATCTGTAGTGCTGATCTCATTGGTAGCTATGTTTATCGCAAGAGACCCCAACAGCTCTGTATTTGGTATTGTATCCTTTGCATGGGCAGGCTTTGGCGCAGCCTTCGGACCGGTTGTTTTGTTGGCTTTGTTCTGGAAGCGTTCCAACAAATGGGGGGCTTTATCCGGAATGGTGGCAGGCGGTGTCATGGTATTTGTATGGAAGTTCCTGGTAAGACCTTTGGGCAGTGCATGGAATATCTACGAACTGCTTCCGGCGTTCATCGTTGCAATCCTGGTCAATGTGCTGGTAAGTCTTCTGACAAAAGCTCCTTCCAAAGAGATCGTAGATGAGTTTGAAGCGGTAAATGCTGAGCTGAAAGCAGAAAAATAACAATGTACTTAAAAAAATACAATTTTTTATAAACTTCGAAAAAAAGGGGCTTGCGCAAGCTCCTTTTTTCTGTTATATTATCAAGTGCTGTGGCATGATAGCTATGAAGCGTGAGGTTGCTGCACATAGTTGCAGGTTTTCCGTGGAGCGAATGTCAAGTTAGGAAACTGACGGCAAGTCACTGTACAAATCAAAAAGTCTATCTGAGGATAGAAACGACGTGTGAAAGTCATTGCGACACACACGGGAGAGTGTACAGTCACCGCTTGTCGTACTTCAATCAAAAAAGTGCGAAAAGGAGGCGACTTTTTTTATGGCAAATCAGCAGGTAATGAGAATTACATTAAAAGCCTACGATCATCAGTTAGTTGATGCATCTGCCAAAAAAATCATCGAAACAGTCAAAAAGAACGGATCTCAGGTAAGTGGCCCTGTACCGCTTCCTACTAAAAAGGAAGTTGTTACTATCTTAAGAGCTACTCACAAATACAAAGATTCGCGTGAACAGTTCGAACAGAGAACTCACAAGAGACTGATCGACGTAATTGCACCGACACAGAAAACAGTTGATGCATTACAGAGACTTGAGATGCCCGCTGGTGTATTCATCGGCATCAAAATGAAATAATTTTTTAGTAACAGATTAGATCCTTTATTAGGTTTATATAGAAGCAACGCAAGTTCCACTTATATGATCCCGGATCTAGTATGAACGGTGAGGGAAACCGATGACCCGTTCCGCTGTAGAAACAAGGAGGCAAAAACATGAAGAAAGCTATTTTAGCAACAAAAGTCGGAATGACTCAAATCTTCAATGAAGACGGTTCTTTAATTCCTGTTACCGTACTTCAGGCCGGCCCCTGTGTTGTAACTCAGGTTAAGACAGAAGAAAACGACGGTTACACAGCAGTTCAGGTTGGTTTTGTTGACAAAAAAGACAAGACGGTCAACAAAGACAAAGCAGGCAAGAAAGAAATCGTTCACAGACATGGTACAACAAAGGCTTTAAAAGGTCATTTTGACAAAGCCGGAGTTTCATCCAAGAGATATGTGAGAGAATTCAAATTCGAAAACGCAGAAGAGTATACACTCGGTGCTGAGATCAAAGCAGACATTTTTGCAGAAGGCGACAGAATCGACGCTAGCGCGATCAGCAAAGGAAAAGGTTTCCAGGGCGCTATCAAGAGATTTGGCCAGCACAGAGGACCTATGGCTCATGGTTCTAAGTTCCATCGTCATCAGGGTTCCAACGGTGCTTGTTCTTCTCCTTCAAAGGTATTTAAAGGAAAAGGAATGCCCGGTCACATGGGATGCAAGAAAGTAACAGTTCAGAACTTAACAGTTGTTAAGGTAGATGCTGAAAAGAATTTGCTTTTGGTTAAAGGCGCAGTACCCGGACCTAAGAAAGCATTAGTAACAATCAAAGAAACCGTTAAGGTAAACGCTTAATTAGGAGGAAAGGAGGACCATTCAGATGGCAAACGTATCTGTTTATAATATGGAAGGCAAAGAAGTTGGCACAATCGATTTAAACGATGCGGTATTTGGTGTTGAAGTAAATGAACATCTTGTACACATGGCAGTTGTTGCACAGCTTGCAAATAAACGTCAGGGAACACAGAAAGCAAAAACACGTTCTGAAGTTTCAGGTGGCGGAAGAAAACCTTGGAGACAGAAAGGAACCGGTCATGCTAGACAGGGTTCGACAAGATCTCCCCAGTGGACAGGAGGCGGCGTTGTATTCGCTCCCGTACCGAGAGATTATACAATCAGATTAAACAAAAAAGAAAAACAGGCTGCTTTAAAATCAGCTTTAACAAGCAAAGTACAGGAAGGCAACCTGGTCGTAGTTGATGAGCTTAAGTTTGACGAGATCAAAACAAAAGCATTCAAGACAGTTATGGACAACTTAAATGTTGAAGCAGGTCTTGTAGTATTAGCTGACAATGATCAGAACACAGTATTATCTGCAAGAAACATGGCTGCAGTTGATACAGCTCTTACAAACACAATCAACACATACGATATCATGAAAGCAAAGAAAGTAGTTCTCACAAAGGACTCTGTTGCAAAGATTGAGGAGGTGTATGCATAATGGCAGCAATCATGTATTATGACGTAATCCAGAAACCGGTTATTACTGAAAAGAGTATGGCTGGCATGGGAGAAAAGAAATACACATTCTTAGTTCATCCTGAAGCAAACAAATCACAGATCAAAGAAGCTGTTGAAAAAATGTTCGAAGGAACAAAGGTAGCTAAGGTCAACACCATGAACTACGATGGTAAGACAAAGAGACGTGGTCTTGTATACGGCAAAACAGCTAAGACCAAAAAAGCTATTGTTTGGCTTACAGAGGATAGTAAGGACATCGAAATCTTCGCAGGTTTATAAGATGCCCGCCCATACGCACACAAGCGTGATGACAAATGCAATCGAAAGGAGAAACAACAATGGGTATTAAAACATATAATCCCTATACACCGTCCCGTAGAAATATGACCGGTTCTGATTTTTCCGAAATCACAAAGAAAACTCCGGAGAAATCTCTTTTAGCATCTAAAAAGAAAAATGCCGGACGTAACAATCAGGGAAAAATCACTGTCAGACATCAGGGAGGCGGCAACCGCCAGAAATACAGAATCATCGATTTCAAGAGAAATAAAAAAGATGGTATCCCTGCAAAAGTAATCGGTATCGAATATGATCCGAACAGAACAGCTAACATCGCACTGATCTGCTACGCAGACGGCGAAAAAGCATATATTCTTGCTCCCGAAGGATTAACAGACGGTATGACTGTTATGAGTGGTGCAGAAGCAGAAGTCAGAGTAGGAAACTGCTTAGCATTAGCAGATATTCCGGTTGGTACTCTGGTACACAACATCGAGCTGATGCCCGGTAAAGGCGGACAGATGGTTCGTTCCGCTGGTAACAGCGCACAGCTTATGGCTAAAGAAGGAAAATACGCAACATTACGTCTTCCTTCAGGCGAAATGAGAATGGTTCCGATCGGATGCCGCGCAACAATCGGTGTTGTAGGCAACGGCGATCACAACCTGATCAAAATCGGTAAAGCAGGACGTAAACGTCACATGGGTATCCGCCCTACCGTTCGTGGTTCCGTTATGAACCCCAACGACCATCCGCATGGTGGTGGTGAAGGTAAAACCGGTATCGGTCGTCCCGGTCCGAGCACACCTTGGGGTAAACCTGCTCTCGGTCTTAAGACTCGTAAGAGAAAGAAACAGTCCAACAAGTTAATCGTAAGACGCAGAGACGGAAAAGCAATTAAGTAATTAAGGAGGAATCACAATGGCTAGATCACTTAAAAAAGGACCCTTTGCAGACGCAAGCTTACTGAAAAAAGTTGATGCTATGAACGAAGCAGGACAGAAACAAGTTATCAAAACCTGGTCTCGTCGTTCTACAATCTTCCCTTCTTTCGTAGGACATACATTTGCTGTTCATGACGGAAGAAAGCATGTGCCTGTATATGTTACAGAAGATATGGTTGGTCACAAGCTCGGAGAGTTCGTTGCAACCAGAACTTATAGAGGACATGGAAAAGACGAAAAGAAATCTAAGGTTAGATAATTTGAAAGGAGGTTTTATCCATGGCAAAAGGACATAGATCCCAGATTAAAAGAGAAAGAAATGCGAATAAGGACACAAGACCCAGCGCTAAGATTTCCTACGCTAGAATTCCTGTTCAGAAAGCATGTTTCGTATTAGATGCCATCAGAGGTAAAGACGTTGAGACAGCAATCGGTATTTTAGCATACAATCCCAGATATGCATCCAGCGTAATTAAGAAATTATTAGAATCTGCAGTTGCTAATGCAGAAAACAACAATCATATGAGCGCTGATAAGCTTTATATTGCTGAGTGCTACGCAAACCAGGGCCCCACAATGAAACGTGTACAGCCCAGAGCACAGGGTAGAGCTTACAGAATCTTAAAGAGAACAAGCCACATTACAATCGTGCTTGATGAAAGATAGGAGGAAAAGTAATGGGACAGAAAGTTAATCCTCATGGAATTAGAGTCGGCGTTATCAAAGATTGGGATTCTAAATGGTATGCTGATGCAGAGTTCGCTGACTACTTGGTTGAAGATTACGATATCAGAAAATACCTTAAGAAAAAATTATACAGCGCAGGCGTTTCTAAGATCGAAATCGAAAGACAGTCTGACAGAATTAAAGTTATTCTTTATACAGCTAAGCCCGGTGTTGTAATCGGTAAAGGTGGAGCTGAAATCGAAGTTACCAAACAGGAACTTGCTAAGATGACTGGCAAGAAAGTTTCTGTAGATATCAAAGAAATCAAGAAACCCGACAGAGATGCTCAGCTTGTTGCTGAAAACATTGCACAGCAGCTTGAAAACCGTATCACATTCAGACGTGCTATGAAATCCTGCATGTCTCGTACAATGAAGAGCGGTGCTCTTGGTATCAAAGCATCTTGTAGCGGACGTCTTGGCGGTGCTGATATGGCTCGTACAGAGTTCTACAGTGAAGGTACTATTCCGCTTCAGACATTAAGAGCAGATATTGACTATGGTTTCGCTGAAGCAGATACAACTTACGGTAAAGTTGGTGTTAAGGTTTGGATCTACAAAGGCGAAGTACTTCCTACTAAAGGAAATAAGGAAGGGAGCGATAAATAATGTTAATGCCTAAAAGAGTTAAACGTCGTAAACAGTTCCGTGGTTCTATGGCCGGAAAATGTACAAAAGGTAATACAATTACTTACGGCGAATATGGTATCGTAGCACTGGAGCCCTGCTGGATCAAATCCAACCAGATTGAGGCAGCCCGTATTGCTATGACACGTTATATCAAACGTGGTGGTCGCGTTTGGATCAAAATTTTCCCGGATAAACCGGTTACAAGTAAACCTGCTGAAACTCGTATGGGTTCCGGTAAAGGTACTCTTGAATATTGGGTAGCAGTTGTAAAGCCCGGACGTGTAATGTTTGAAATTGCCGGCGTTCCGGAAGAGACAGCAAGAGAAGCATTACGTCTTGCAACTCACAAGCTCCCCTGCAAATGCAAAATTGTTTCAAAAGCAGATTTGGAAGGCGGTGTATCAAATGAAAACTAATAAATATGTAGAAGATTTACAGGCTAAATCTGTTACTGAATTAGCAGAAGAATTAACAGCTGCCAAGAAAGAACTTTTCAATTTGAGATTCCAAAATGCAACAAACCAGCTGGATAACACAAGCAGAATCAAAGAAGTTCGCAAGAACATCGCAAGAATTCAGACTGTTATCACACAGAAAAACAGTGTTGCAGAATAATTCTCGACAGGAAGGAGAATAAATCGTGGAAGAAAGAAATTTAAGAAAAACACGTACCGGTAAGGTCGTAAGCAATAAAATGCAGAAAACAATCGTTGTTGCTGTAGAAGACCATGTAAAGCATCCTCTTTACAAAAAGATCGTAAAGAGAACTTACAAATTAAAAGCTCATGACGAAAACAACGAATGTAACATTGGCGATACCGTTAAAGTAATGGAAACAAGACCTTTATCTAAGGATAAAAGATGGAGACTTGTTGAAATCGTAGAAAGAGCTAAATAAGCTTTTAGGAAGGAGAATTGGCATGATTCAGCAGGAAAGCAGACTTAAAGTTGCTGATAACACTGGTGCGAAAGAATTACTTTGCATTCGTGTTATGGGTGGATCAACAAGAAGATATGCGAACATCGGAGATATCATCGTTGCTTCTGTTAAAGATGCAACACCCGGCGGTGTTGTTAAAAAAGGCGATGTTGTGAAGGCAGTTGTTGTTCGTTCAGTTAAAGGCGCTCGTCGTAAAGACGGATCTTATATCAAATTCGATGAAAATGCAGCAGTTATCATTAAAGATGACAAGACTCCCAGAGGAACACGTATTTTCGGACCGGTAGCAAGAGAACTTCGTGACAAGCAGTTCATGAAAATCGTTTCTTTAGCTCCCGAAGTATTATAGGAGGTGCCGTAATGTTAAAGATTAAAAAAGGCGACACAGTTAAAGTTATCGCAGGAAAAAATAAAGACAAAGAAGGTAAAGTAATCTCCGTAGATCCCAAAAACAACAAGATCGTTGTTGAAGGCGTAAACGTAGTTACCAAACATGCAAAACCTTCAGCTGCCAATCAGGCAGGTGGCAGAATCGAAAAAGAGGCCCCGATTGATGCATCCAACGTTATGTTAGTTGTAGGCGGCAAAGCTACAAGAGTTGGCTTTAAGTTCGAAGACGGCAAGAAAGTACGTTATGCAAAAGCAACCGGAGAGGTTATTGACAAATAGGAAGGAGGTCTAGTTCGTGAGCAGACTTAAAGATATGTACAAAGACGAGATCGTAGACGCTATGATCAAAAAGTTTGGTTATAAAAATATCATGGAAGTTCCGAAGCTTGATAAGATCGTTATCAACATGGGTGTTGGCGAAGCAAAAGACAATGCCAAAGCTCTGGAAACAGCCATTAAAGACATGGAGACAATCACCGGTCAGAAAGTTATCACAACAAAGGCTAAAAAGTCAGTTGCTAACTTCAAGATCAGAGAAGGTCAGGCAATTGGATGTAAAGTTACATTACGTGGCGAGAAAATGTATGAGTTTTTAGATCGTTTGGTAAACCTCGCATTACCTCGTGTACGTGACTTTAGAGGTGTTAATCCCAACGCATTTGACGGCAGAGGAAATTATGCACTTGGTATTAAAGAGCAGATCATCTTCCCTGAAATCGAATATGATAAAGTCGATAAGGTAAGAGGTATGGATGTAATCTTCGTTACAACAGCCAAAACTGATGAAGAAGCTCGTGAGTTATTGAAATTATTCAACATGCCGTTTGAAAAATAATTAGGAGGTAAATTCGCATGGCTAAGAAAGCAATGAAAGTGAAACAGCAGCGTCCTGCTAAATTCTCTACCAGAGAATATACACGTTGCAGAGTTTGTGGACGTCCTCATTCAGTCCTTAGAAAATATGGTATCTGTAGAGTTTGCTTCCGTGAGTTAGCATACAAGGGACAGATCCCGGGCGTTAAGAAAGCTAGCTGGTAAAAAGAGAAAAGGAGGCAACTAACATGGCAATGAGTGATCCCATTGCAGATATGCTTACAAGAATTCGTAATGCAAATACTGCAAAACATGATACAGTAGATGTTCCTGCTTCTAAGATGAAAATTGCAATCGCAAATATCTTAGTTGACGAAGGATATATTCAGAAATATGATTTAGTTGAAGACGGAAACTTCAAAACTCTTCACATCACATTAAAATACGGTGAAGACAAAAACGATAAGATCATTTCCGGAATCAAGAGAATTTCCAAACCCGGTTTAAGAGTTTATGCTGGTAAAGAAGATCTTCCTAAAGTATTAGGTGGTCTCGGTATCGCAATCCTCTCTACCAACCAGGGTGTAATCACTGACAAGAAAGCAAGAGAGCTTCAGGTCGGTGGCGAAGTATTAGCATTTGTGTGGTAGGCTGAGCACTTGCTTCATGCAAGCGCAAGCGCCGCATGAAGCTTAGTGCGAAGCCTTGCAGCGACACTTAATGAGAGCAAGCCCCTTAGGGGCGCCGCTCGAATTTAGTGGAGTCGCACTCCTAAATACGGTTAGTATCTAGGTGACTTATTATTAATCCTGCAATGCAACATTTCGCATCAGGCCACATACGGCCAAAATCGTAACTATATCAACTTAACCCTGACAATTAATAGGAGGTACGGGCATGTCACGTATAGGAAGAATGCCAATCGCAATTCCTGCAGGTGTAACTGTAGAGGTTGCAGAAAATAACAAAGTGACTGTAAAAGGTCCTAAGGGAACATTAGAAAGAGTGTTACCTTCAGAAATGGATATCAAAGTAGAAGGTGCTGAAGTAGTAGTTTCCAGACCTAACGATTTAAAGAAAATGAAATCCTTACACGGATTAACCAGAACACTGATCAACAACATGGTTGTTGGTGTTACTCAGGGATTTGAAAAGAAACTTGAAGTAAACGGTGTTGGTTACAGAGCAGCAAAACAGGGCAAAAAATTAACCTTAAACTTAGGTTACTCTCACCCGGTTGAAATGGAAGATCCTGAAGGCATCGAGACAGTTTTAGACGGACAGAACATCATTATCGTTAAAGGTATCGATAAAGAAAAAGTTGGTCAGTTTGCAGCTGAGATCAGAGACAAGAGAAGACCTGAACCTTACAAAGGTAAAGGTATTAAGTATGCTGATGAAGTGATCAGACGTAAAGTCGGTAAGACCGGTAAGAAATAAGATAAGGAGAGTGTAAAAAATGGTTAATAAAGAATCAAGAAGTGAAATTCGTGTTAAAAAGCACAAAAGAATGCGTTATTCTTTAAGCGGAACATCTGAAAGACCCCGTTTGGCTGTTTTCAGAAGTAATAATCATATGTATGCTCAAATTATCGACGATACCGTTGGCAATACATTAGTTGCAGCATCTACACTTGAAAAAGACGTAAAAGCTGAATTAAAGAAAACCAATGACGTTGAAGCAGCAGCATATTTAGGAACAGTAGTAGCAAAGAGAGCTCTTGAAAAAGGCATCAAAACAGTTGTTTTTGACAGAGGCGGCTTTGTATACACAGGTAAAATCGCAGCTTTGGCTGACGCAGCCAGAGAAGCCGGTTTGGAATTTTAGGAAGGGAGACAGACTTAAATGAAACGAACAATCATCGATACAAGCAATTTAGAGCTTACAGAAAAAGTTGTTTCCATCAAACGTGTAACAAAAGTAGTTAAAGGTGGCCGTAACATGCGTTTTACAGCACTCGTTGTTGTAGGTGACGGCAATGGACACGTTGGTGCAGGTCTTGGAAAAGCTACTGAAATTCCGGAAGCAATCCGCAAAGGAAAAGAAGATGCAACAAAGAGACTTGTCAGCGTTGCATTAGATGAAAACAACAGTATTACACATGATATCTACGGAAAATTCGGAAGTGCATCTGTACTTTTGAAGAAAGCTCCGGAAGGTACCGGTGTTATTGCCGGCGGTCCCGCTCGTAGCGTATGTGAACTTGCAGGCATCAAGAATATTCGTACAAAATCTTTAGGTTCCAACAATAAGCAGAACGTTGTACTTGCTACAATCGAAGGCTTAAGCCAGTTAAAGACTCCTGAAGAAGTAGCTAACAAGCGTGGTAAAGCAGTAAGCGAAATCATGGCATAAGGAGGAAGTAAAGATGGCAGATAATAAAATTAAAGTGACTTTAGTAAAATCCCCTATCGGTGCTATTCCTAAACATAAAGCAACAGTTACCGCTTTAGGATTAAAGAAAGTTAACAAGACAGTTGAATTACCGGACAACGAAGCCGTAAGAGGTATGATTGACCAGGTAAAACATTTAGTAAAAGTTGAAGAAGCATAATTGATTCCTAAAGGAGGTACGATCATGGAATTATCAAATTTAAGACCTGCTGAAGGCTCTAAACACAGTGATAATTTTAGAAGAGGCCGTGGACATGGATCTGGTAACGGAAAAACAGCCGGTAAAGGTCACAAAGGACAGAAAGCTCGTTCAGGAGCACCCAGAGTTGGCTTTGAAGGCGGTCAGATGCCGTTATACAGAAGAATCCCCAAGAGAGGCTTCAAAAATAGAAATTCAAAAGAAATCGTTGCAATCAATTTATCTACATTAGATAAGAAATTTGAGGATGGCGCTACAGTTGATGTTGAAGCATTAATCAAAGCAGGCGTTATCGATGCAGCAAAGGACGGAGTAAAGATCCTCGGAAACGGAGAGATTACCAAAAAGCTTACAGTCAAAGTAAATGCTTATTCTGAAGCAGCTAAAGCTAAGATTGAAGCTGTTGGTGGAACAGCAGAGGTGATTTAATGTTAAAAACCTTAACCAATGCCTTTAAAGTAAAAGAGGTCCGTAACAGATTACTGTTCACATTCGCGATGTTAGTTGTCATCCGTTTTGGATGCCAACTACCCGTCCCGGGTGTAAACCGAGATTTTTTCTCACAGTGGTTTGAACAGCAGACAGCTGGTACTTTTGGCTTCTTTGATGCATTTACAGGTGGTTCTTTCTTAAGAATGTCCGTACTTGCATTGAATATCACACCCTATATTACATCATCCATTATTATGCAGCTTTTAACAATTGCAATTCCGAAATTGGAAGAAATGCAGAAAGATGGTGAAGACGGACGTAAAAAAATTCAGGCAATTACCCGTTATGTGACCGTAGGTCTGGCACTTATCGAATCATCAGCCATGGCAATCGGTTTTGGTAATCAGGGTCTGTTGCAGGGTGACATAGAAGTTATTGACTATATCGTGGTTATAGCCGCTTTAACAGCCGGTAGTGCATTTTTGATGTGGGTAGGTGAGCGTATTACAGAAAAAGGTGTCGGAAATGGTATTTCCATCGTCCTGATCATCAATATTATCTCAAGGCTGCCCAACGACCTGACAAATTTGTTTGATCAGTTTGTAAAGGGTGCATCTACAATCGCACTTGGAGTTGTGGCTGCGGTTATTATCATAGCTGTTATAATCGGTATGATCGTTCTTGTCGTTATTTTAAATGGCGGCATTCGTAAAATTCCGGTTCAGTATGCTAAGAAAATCCAGGGAAGACGTACCGTAGGCGGACAGAGCTCCGTTATCCCGTTAAAGGTCAATACGGCCGGCGTTATCCCGATTATCTTCGCTTCTTCTCTGATGGAGTTCCCAATCGTCATTTGTCAGTTATTAAATGTACAGGAAAAGGGATTTTGGGGAGAGGTTTTAAGAGGATTAAATTCCAACAACTGGTGCAAACCCAGTACTCCGGTATATTCCATCGGATTGCTTGTTTATGTATTATTGGTAATCTTTTTTGCTTACTTTTATACATCCATCACATTTAATCCATTGGAAGTATCCAACAACATTAAAAAGTCAGGTGGATTTATTCCGGGTATCAGACCTGGTAAGCCCACAACTGAATACTTGAATAAGATCCTGAAATATATTATCTTTATCGGAGCCTGCGGACTTCTGATCGTTGCGATTGTTCCCTACATCTTTAATGGTGTGTTTGGTGCCAGCGTTTCGTTTGGCGGCACAAGCCTTATCATTATCGTAAGTGTAGTACTGGAGACAATCAAACAGATTGAATCCATGCTTTTGGTAAGAAATTACAAAGGATTCTTGAATGACTAGAATATGAAAACGCAATTTGGGGCAGGCGGTTTACCGTTATGTCCCATGCTTGCGTATTAGCTTGGAGGTTTCAAATGAAAATCGTTATGTTAGGTGCGCCCGGTGCCGGCAAAGGTACACAGGCCAAGATGATTGCAGAAAAATATGGTATTCCCCACGTTTCTACCGGTGATATTTTCAGAGCAAATATCAAAAACGGTACAGAGCTTGGTAAAGAAGCAAAACAGTATATGGATCAGGGTAAGCTGGTTCCCGATGAATTGACCGTTAAGATCCTGCTTGACAGAGTAGCACAGGATGACTGCAAAAACGGTTATGTATTAGATGGTTTCCCGAGAACAATTCCTCAGGCCAATGTATTGGATGAAGCATTGACAAAACTCGGTGACAGGATTGACTATGCGGTCAACGTTGATGTCCCGGACGACAATATTATCAATCGTATGGGTGGCAGACGTGCATGTGTAGCCTGCGGAGCAACCTATCATATTGTATACAATGCACCCAAGACAGAGGGAATCTGCGATAACTGCGGAAAAGAACTGATCATCCGTGATGATGACCAGCCCGAAACCGTTAAAAACCGTTTAAAGGTATATCATGAGCAGACACAGCCCCTGATCGATTTTTATGAAGGAAAAGGTGTATTAAAGAGTGTTGATGGTACAGCAGATATGAAAGATGTTTTTGCTGCGATTGTTGAAATTTTGGGAGAATAAAAATGGCTGTTTCAATTAAATCTGCAAGAGAAATTGAACTCATGCGCGAATCGTGCAAATTGTTAGCCGATGTTTTTTACAATTTAGAGCAGGCTGTCAGGCCGGGTATCTCAACCATGGAGGTCAATCAGCTTGGTGATAAACTGATCCGTGCACACGGTTGCGAGCCGAATTTCTTAAATTATAACGGATATCCTGCATCCATTTGTACCTCTGTCAATGAAGAGGTCGTACATGGCATTCCGAAAAAGAGCAGAATACTCAAAGAGGGAGATATCATAAGTCTTGATGCAGGTCTTATCTATAAAGGATATCATTCCGATATGGCACGCACTTTTCCGGTCGGAAAAGTAAGTGAAGAAGCAACACTTCTGATGGAGCGTACCAAACAGAGCTTTTTTGAAGGTATAAAAATGGCAAAAGATGGAAATCATCTTCATGATATATCCAATGCCATCGATGCTTATATCTCACAATTCGGTTATGGAATCGTAAGAGATCTGGTGGGACATGGAATCGGAACACATCTTCATGAGGATCCCCAGGTGCCAAACTTTGCACAGAAAAGACGTGGTATCCGACTTTGTGCCGGCATGACACTGGCTGTTGAGCCGATGATCAATTTAGGAACCGCTGAGGTTGACTGGCTGGATGATGACTGGACAGTTGTTTCAGCAGACCACAGTATTTCAGCTCATTATGAAAATACCATCCTGATCAAACCGGATGGTGAACCGGATATCCTGACGTTGTATTAAGAGGAACTGATATGACTGGTAACATTGCAATATCAATGGCAGGACATGATAAAGGTCATGCTTACATCATAATAAAGGAAGAAAACGGATTTGTTTATCTGGTGGACGGAGAAATCAAAAAGCTTTCCAATCCCAAGCGTAAATCCCTAAAACATGTCCGGATTAACAAACAATATCCGACAGATGAGCTTACCAAAAAGCTTCTAAAGAATGATCCGTTGTACGATCATGAAATAAAAAGAACATTAAAACTATTTTGGCAACACATGAATAATGCGGAGGTATAATATGTCAAAAGCAGATGTAATCGAAATTGAAGGAACAGTAGTTGAGAAATTACCCAATACCATGTTTCAGGTAGAACTGGAAAACGGACACAGAGTGTTGGCCCATATCAGCGGTAAGTTGAGACAAAACTTTATCCGTATTTTACCGGGCGACAAAGTTACTTTGGAATTATCACCTTATGATTTATCCAAGGGACGTATTATTTGGAGAGATAAATAACAGATTATGGCGGCGCTTATGTAAAAAGCAGGCTGAATTATGAAAAAGTGCTTGCTATTGCTGCGCCTTGATGCTATAATACAAAATGGTCTTTTTGTGAAAGGAGGGTTTAACGTGAAAGTTAGATCATCAGTAAAACCGATTTGCGAAAAATGCAAAGTAATCAAAAGAAAAGGGAAAATCAGAATTATCTGTGAAAATCCCAAGCACAAACAGGTACAGGGATAATCCACAATTAACAGACCAGACGTGGAGCTTTTAGGAATCAAAAAAGCGGCTGATGTACACAGACCGCCGTCATCGGAATGTGTACAATTTAAGATAATTGAACGTAGATGAGCCTACGGGAGATTACTTATTGATACCGAGAAGACAACCTTTAGTATCGGAAAGATCGGGTATATACCCGGTTGGGGATATGTGCATCCCCCAATCAATTAGTATCTGCTTGCAATTTTATGATTGCAACAAGTAAACAAATGGAGGAATTTTTAAAATGGCTCGTATTGCAGGTGTAGACTTACCCAGAGACAAACGTGTTGAGATCGGTTTAACTTACATCTATGGTATTGGTAGAGTAAGTTCTAATCGTATTTTAGCAGAAGCAAATGTTAATCCTGACACTCGCTGCAGAGATTTAACAGATGAAGAAGTTAAAAGAATCAGCGAAGTAATTGACGCAACACAGACTGTAGAAGGTGATTTAAGAAGAGAAATCGCTTTAAACATCAAGAGATTACAGGAAATCGGATGCTACAGAGGTATCCGTCATAGAAAAGGACTTCCTGTTCGTGGTCAGAAGACAAAGACAAATGCAAGAACAAGAAAAGGTCCTAAGAGAACCGTAGCAAACAAGAAAAAATAATTAGAAGCATATCAAGAAAGTAGGTTAGTTTAAAATGGCTAAAAAAGTAGCAACTAAAAGAGTTACAAAAAAGCGTGTTAAGAAAAACGTTGAACGCGGACAGGCACATATCCAGTCATCTTTCAATAATACAATCGTTACTTTAACTGATACAGAAGGTAACGCATTAAGCTGGGCAAGTGCAGGTGGTCTTGGTTTTAGAGGTTCAAGAAAATCTACTCCATATGCAGCACAGATGGCAGCAGAGACTGCAACAAAGGCAGCATTGATTCATGGATTAAAGACAGTAGATGTTTTCGTAAAAGGACCCGGATCAGGACGTGAAGCAGCAATCCGTGCTCTTCAGGCAGCAGGTTTGGAAGTTACAAGTATCAAAGACGTAACACCGGTTCCTCACAACGGATGCCGCCCGCCTAAACGCCGTCGTGTATAATTTTTACTATAAATAAACTTGAAAACTTAAAACCATTGGAAGAAGATGAAACCACACAATATCACGTGGATGATGATCATTGTAAACAATAGTAGGAGGATAATTAAAAATGGCAGTTAACAAAACACCGGTATTAAAAAGATGCAGATCTTTAGATTTAGATCCCACATATTTAGGTTATACCAAAAAATCCAACCGTAAATCTGCAAGAGCAGGCAAGAAGATGAGCGAGTACGGCTTACAGTTACGTGAGAAACAGAAAGCTAAATTCATCTACGGCGTACTGGAAAAACCTTTCAGAAATTACTACAAAAAAGCTGACCGTAAAAAAGGTATGACTGGTGATAACCTTATGACAATGCTTGAGTCAAGACTTGACAACGTTGTTTTCCGTCTTGGTTTTGCCAGAACAAGAAGAGAAGCAAGACAGATCGTTGATCACAAGCATGTATTGGTAAATGGTCAGTCAGTAAACATCCCTTCATACTTAGTAAAAGCAGGAGATGTTATTGAAATCAGAGAAAAATCTAAGAGCTTACAGAGATACAAAGATATCGTTGAAGTAACAGCCGGCAGAATTTCACCGGAATGGTTAGAGCAGGATTTGGAAGCACTCAAAGGAACAGTTAAAGCACTTCCTACACGTGAACAGATCGATGTTCCTGTAAACGAAATGCTTATCGTCGAGTTATACTCCAAATAATAACCGTTTTGTAAGGAGGGTATTGCAGTGTTTGATTTTGAGAGACCGAATATTGAAGTTGTTGAAATCTCAGAAGATAAGAAGTACGGAAAATTTGTTGTTGAGCCTTTGGAAAGAGGCTATGGTATTACCCTTGGTAATTCTTTAAGAAGAATCATGCTTTCTTCTTTACCCGGAACCGCAGTAAGCCAGGTTAAGATTGATGGTGTATTACATGAGTTTTCTTCCATCCCCGGAGTAAAAGAGGATGTGACAGAGATTATTATGAACTTAAAGAGTCTTGCAATCAAAAATACCAGTTCATCTAACGAACCCAAGTCAGCTTACATTGAGTTTGAAGGCGAAGGCGTTGTAAGAGCATCTGATATTCAGGTTGATTCAGACATCGAGATCATCAACAAAGATCAGGTTATCGCTACATTAAGCGGTGGTAAAGACAGCAAGTTATACATGGAACTTACCATTACAAACGGTAGAGGATATGTAAGCGCTGACAAAAATAAGGGCGAAGGTTTACGCATTGGTGTTATCGCAGTAGATTCCATTTACACACCTGTTGAAAGAGTAAATATGACCGTCGAAAATACCCGTGTCGGTCAGGTTACGGATTACGACAAGTTAACATTGGATGTATACACCAACGGAACTCTGTATCCGGATGATGCTGTCAGTCTTGCAGCAAAAGTACTTAGCGAGCATCTCAAGCTCTTCATCGACTTATCCGAAAACGCTAAGAGCGCAGAAGTTATGGTTGAAAAAGAAGACGATGAGAAGGAAAAGGTTCTCGAAATGAGCATTGATGAATTAGAGCTTTCTGTTCGTTCATACAACTGCTTAAAGAGAGCAAATATCAATACCGTAGAGGAATTGACCAACAAGACTCCCGATGATATGATGAAGGTCCGCAATCTCGGACGTAAGTCATTAGAGGAAGTTTTGGCTAAGTTAAAAGAATTAGGCCTTGAATTAAATTCAGGCGAAGAATAAAATTGATTGGCATATAAAGTAAATCCAAAGAGTATTTATATGTACACTCATGAATGGCAATCAACAACTGCCGGATATCTAAGACCAAAGAGCGTTGTCCGGTGGCACCATGAATGGAGGATATAAAAATGGCAAAATACAGAAAACTTGGCAGAACAAGCAGCCAGAGAAAAGCATTATTAAGAAATCAGGTAACCAATTTACTGTATCATGGTAAGATCGTTACCACAGAAGCAAGAGCTAAAGAAGTTCGCAAAATCGCAGAAGGTCTGATCGCACTTGCAGTAAAAGAAAAAGACAACTTTGAAACTGTTAAGGTTACAGCTAAAGTTGCAAGAAAAGATGCTGACGGCAAGAGAGTAAAAGAAGTTAAAGACGGCAAGAAAGTTACCGTATATGATGAAGTAGAAAAGGAAATCAAAAAAGATCTTCCCAGCAGACTTCATGCCAGAAGACAGATGTTAAAAGTATTATATCCTGTTACCGAGGTTCCTTCTCAGGCAGCCGGTAAGAAGAAAAATACAAAAGAAGTTGATCTTGTGGCAAAATTATTTGACGAAGTTGCTCCCAAATACGTTGACCGTAAGGGTGGTTACACACGTATCATCAAAATTGGCGAACGTAAAGGTGACGCAGCAATGGAAGTTGTACTTGAGTTAGTTTAATTTAAGACCTTTCCAATACACAAACAGCAGATGAAAAGACCATCGACAGGTTGCCGATGGTCTTTTTTTATGCACAAAATATAAAACAATCATTTACAAATCAGTATTGCTATGATATTTTTTATTTGAGCGTTATTCCAGAGGAAAATGCATCGATATATCTGTGCAAACATCTTTTGGTGCTGACCGTCTGGCGGCAACCATATATCTATATAAACATATCATTTATGTCAATGTGCTCTCTGGATTGTTTCGCTTTAGAAAGACAGTCGAAAGACGTTTTATCAAAGGAGAAGAAAAATGGAAACAAAAAAGAAACTTGACACACTCACTATGGTAGAAATGGCACTTCTGCTTGCCATTACCATCATCATGGGAACCACCCCTCTCGGTACGATTCGTACCCCGTTTTTAAGCGTTTCATTGGTTACAATACCGGTTGCAATCGGTGCCATTATTATTGGACCGGTTGGGGGAATTGTATGTGGTCTGGGATTTGGCTTTACCAGTCTCTACAATGCTTTGATCGGTGCCAGCGGAATGATGAGTACGCTGATGAGCGTGAACCTTTTTTTTGCGGTATTTACGATTTTAGTACCCCGGTTTTTAGAGGGCCTGTGTACAGCATATCTTTTTAAATTGTTTAAAAAATTAAAAACCGGAAAAGCAGCTTATTTTCTCGGTGCAATTTGCTGTCCGTTGTTAAATACCCTGTTTTTCATGGGATGTATTGTTATTTTCTTTTACTCATCCGATTACATACAGGGACTGGTGGATACACTTGGCGTATCCAACCCGATTTCCTTTATCATTGCACTGGTCGGCGTTCAGGGACTGATTGAAGCCGTATCATGCTGTATTTTAGCCGGAGCCATTTCACTGGCTTTGCATAAAGCATTGAAAAGATAGGATTTTACCTATATCTGCCGGGCTGTTGGCTTTGGCATAATATAACACACAAATTAGAGGAGCATGGATATGATTTTAGCCATTGATGTCGGAAACACCAATATTGTTGTTGGTTGTATTCAAAATGAAAAAATTATGTTTTTCGAAAGAATTGCAACCGATACGTTAAAGACCGAGCTTGAATATGCTGCAACGCTCAACGTATTGTTTGAACTGTATCATATAGAAAAAAAGAATGTGACCGGATGCATTATTTCTTCGGTTGTTCCCCCGATCAACCGTACTCTGCAGATGGCGATCCACAAGCTTTTTGGTCTGGAATGTATGATCGTGGGACCGGGAGTTAAGACAGGTCTTAATATTCTGATGGATAATCCGGCACAGGTTGGTGCAGATCTTATAGTAAATGCAGTAGCAGGTCTGCATCTGTATGGTGCTCCTCTGATTATGATTGATATGGGCACGGCTACGACGATCAGTGTACTGGATCCAAACCGCAATTATATCGGGGGGATGATTATCCCGGGTGTGCGGGTATCTCTGGATTCACTTGTAAACCGTACCTCGCAGCTTCCCAAGATCAGTCTGGATTCACCAAAAAAAATCCTCGGTAAAAATACAGTCGATTGTATGAAGAGCGGTATCATTTACAGTCAGGCATCATCCATTGACGGTATTATCGACAGGATCAACGAGGAACTGGGATATGAAAGTCCGGTCATAGCGACCGGTGGACTTGCTTCCAAGATCATCCCCCAGTGTAAGCATGATATAAAGGTGGATAATGAGCTGACACTGATTGGTCTGTCTCTGATCTATGATAAAAATCAAAAATAAAAGTGTGATCAATACTGTAGGATAGTAATGAGGTGTGGGATAACGCACCGATGCAGCTATCAATAAATTGTCGGATGGACTCTTATATTGATTGTTAGATCAATTATCAGATACATCATCAGCTTAAGTAGTTACAGCTTCAAATATATTGTGTAGATTTAACGTGTGTAAAGGAAGAAAGCGCATATGATAGAACTTGAAAATAAAAAAATTGTGATTGGTGTAACCGGAAGTATCGCAGCCTACAAGATTGCGGGGCTTTGCAGTATGTTGAAAAAGAAAAAGGCCGATGTGACTGTGATCATGACGCAGAATGCGACCAATTTTATCAATCCGATCACATTTGAAACGCTGACAGGCAATAAATGCCTGATCGATACCTTTGACCGCAATTTTCAATATGATGTGGAGCATGTGGAGCTTGCCAAGGCCGCTGAGGTCTTTTTGGTAGCACCGGCTTCCGCCAATGTCATAGCCAAGGCTGCACACGGGATCGCAGATGATATGCTGACAACGACACTGTTGGCAGCAACCTGTCCCAAGCTGTTTGCGCCTGCCATGAATACCAGAATGTATCAAAATCCGATCACACAGGATAATCTGCAGATATTAAAGAAATACGGCATGAAGGTGATCACGCCCGCAAGCGGATATCTTGCCTGCGGAGATACCGGTGAAGGAAAGATGCCGGAGGTTGAAGAGCTGTATGACAATATCATAGATGCCCTGACACCCAAGGACCTTACCGGATACAATGTGCTGGTAACAGCAGGACCGACCCGGGAGAAAATAGATCCGGTTCGCTTTATTTCCAACCACTCCACCGGGAAAATGGGGTATGCAATTGCAAAACAGGCCGGGATGCGCGGCGCAAAGGTAACGCTTGTCAGTGGACCGGTTGCTCTGGAGGCTCCCAAGGGGGTAGAGGTTGTGCCGGTTGTGTCCGCGAAGGATATGGCTGATGCGGTATGGGAAAGAGCGGATAAGATGGATATGATCATCAAGGCTGCTGCTGTAGCTGATTACCGCCCGGTTACAACCTATGAGGATAAGGTCAAAAAATCAGGCGATGATATGAATATTGCGCTGGAACGGACAGATGATATTCTGGCCCATCTTGGCAAAAACAAAAAGGAAGGACAGATCTTATGCGGTTTCTCCATGGAAACGAAAGATATGCTTGAAAATTCCAAGGTAAAGCTGGAAAAGAAAAATCTGGATGTCATTGTGGCCAACAATTTAAAAGTGGCAGGTGCCGGTTTTGGAACAGATACCAATATTGTGACACTGATCACAAAGGATGAGGTTAAAGAGCTTCCTATTCTTTCCAAGGATGAGGTTGCTGACAGAATACTCAGTTTTTTACTTGGATTGAAGGATTAATTTGAATTATCGTGCAGGCACGAATGACTTTCTGACCTTTTGATCCTGATATCATTTTATATAAATACACAAAGAAAAGAGGATAATATTATGATGAATCCCGCAGCAATGATGCAGATTGCAGCTGCATTTAAGAAATTTGAAGCTACACATCCCAAGTTTGTAGCTTTTGTTAAGACTATGTTTGGAAGAGGCATCACAGAAGGTACGATCATCGAGCTGACCGTGACCAATCCGGGTCAGGATCCTGTGACAACCAATATCCGTGTACAGCAGTCAGACCTGGAGCTGATCAAACAGATCCAGGATATGGCCGGAAGGTAGGATTGACAGATACAGATAATCTGTATTGCGCATATTATAGAGCTTTTTGGAAATGCTGGTAGTCCTTCAGTGTTTTCCAGTGACCGCCCCAGGTAAAGCCATGGGCAGTAAATAACCGGTAGCAGAGATCATTTTCCGTGATGATATGGGGAAGGCCGCTTGAACGGTCTGCATAAGGCTCACTGCCGGCAGGTGATATACGTTCCTTGCCATTGGGATAGGTGACATAGGGGTTTTGAAACGGATTGATATCGATGGCAAGTCCCTGAGCATGCTTGCTCAGAGTGGCGGTTCCGTCAACTGTACGGAAATTAAAGCAGGAGGTGTTGTTATCCGCGCAGGATAGATCATCATCAGCCTGATACTCATCAACAAGCCGGATTTTATCGATCTGATATTCGTTGCAGTAGAGCTCATAAAAGATCTCAACAAGATCCTGGGCGATCGCTTTATTGCAGATGATCTCACCGGTTTGTACCTGATTGTCAAAATCATAATACCTGACAGAAATATAACGAAGATCCTCATAGGGAATGGTACAATCTGTCTTATAAGACAGTCCGTAAATGCGTTCTTTGATATCATCGGTGATGGGCTGATAGAAAAATCCATCCTGATAGGTGGTGCGGTCATCGGTATACATGACAGTCTCCGTCCGGTTTGTTTTTGTATCCTTAGTATATGAAGAGGTGCCGGTGGATATGTCAGAAGAGATTACATTTTCTGTGTTGCCAGAGGTTTGGCCGGAAGCCTCATCCGGCGCCTGTGATGCAGATGTTTGTGATGCAGATGTTTGTGATGCAGATGTTTGTAATCCGGATGTTTGAGCCTCAGTTGCTTCAGAATCGGATGTCCCGGTTCCGTTAGAAGAATCCTGTGAGTCGGAATCTTCGGAACTATTATAAATATCAGATAATGCATCAGAATTTTCAGAGTTTTTTTCTGTATCAGAATAATTTTCAGATACAGAAGTCACTGCGGTATTTTCAGAAACAGATCCGGTGCCGGACTGCGATGCAAAATATACACGGTATACCAACAGGTAGCCGATACCAAAAATGGCGATCACAGCCATGAGGAGCGGACGGAAGTTTTCTCGTGTCTGCTTCTGCGGTTTATTAAAGTCGTCGTAGTTGAAATTTTTAGCCATAATGTCTCCATATCAGTCGTTTATCGATTTTTGATAAGTATAGCACAGTTTGGAAAGCTGCGTACAGATGAAACATTGCGAAAGCAATTGGAAATATATCAATAACAGGTAAAATAAATGAGCATGATTAAAACAAAAAAACTGACATTTGAATATATCCACAGGGATGAAGAAGGAAATGTTGAGGGAATTACCACGGCTGTCAATGAGGTGGACCTTGATATCAAAGAGGGAGATTTCATTGCCATACTGGGGCACAACGGCTCCGGCAAATCCACGCTCGCCAAGCATATGAATGCGATACTGACCCCGTCAGAGGGTGCGATCTATGTCGCAGGAATGGATACAAGAGATGACGATCATATCTGGGATATCCGCAAAAATGCCGGAATGGTATTTCAAAATCCGGATAATCAGATCATCGGACAGGTTGTGGAAGAGGATGTTGGATTTGGTCCCGAAAATATGGGCGTGCCGACAAAAGAAATCTGGCAGCGCGTCGAAGAAAGCCTCAAGGCTGTCGGGATGTATGCATATCGCAAGCATTCCCCCAATAAGCTTTCCGGCGGTCAGAAGCAGCGTGTGTCCATTGCCGGTGTCCTTGCCATGCATCCCAAATGTATCGTGCTCGATGAGCCTACGGCTATGCTGGATCCCCAGGGCAGAAAAGAGGTCATCCGGGCTGTCCGCGCGCTAAACGAGGTTGAAAACATCACAATCATTCTGATCACGCATTATATGGAAGAGGTTGTATATGCGGACAAGGTCTTTGTCATGGATAAGGGCAGCATCAAGATGGAAGGCACGCCCCGGGAGATTTTTTCAAGGGTGGATGAGCTGCAGAGCATGCGTCTGACGGTTCCTCAGGTCACACTGCTTGCAGAGGAATGCAGAAAGATGGGGATGCCGTTTTCAAAAGGAATCCTTACCACCAAAGAGTTTATGGAGGAATTGAAGTGTCTATTATCTTAAATCACGTAAACTGTATATATGAAGAAGGAACGACGATGGAGGTTGCAGCCTTAAAGGATGTCAATCTCAAGCTGGAGGATGGGCAGTTTATCGGACTGATCGGACATACCGGTTCCGGTAAATCCACGCTGGTGCAGCATTTAAACGGTCTGATGAAGCCGACCGGCGGAGAAATTTACTTTAATGGTGAGGATATTCATGATGCCGATTTTGATAAAAAAAAGCTGCGCAGTCAGGTAGGTCTTGTTTTCCAGTATCCGGAGCATCAGTTATTTGAAACCGATGTTTTTTCAGATGTCTGCTTTGGCCCCAAAAATCTTGGACTTTCCAAAAAAGAAGTGGAATTGAGAGCCTATGAAGCCTTAAAAATGGTAGGGCTTCCGGATGAATTTTTTTACCAGTCACCATTTGATCTGTCCGGCGGACAGAAAAGACGTGTGGCGATCGCAGGTGTCCTTGCCATGAAACCGCAGGTGCTCATATTGGATGAGCCGACTGCCGGTCTGGATCCCAAAGGCAGGGAGGAAATCTTAAATATGATACAGGATCTTCACAATCAGATGAAATGTACCATTATTCTGGTTTCACACAGCATGGATGATGTTGCGGATTATGCAGAGAGAATCATTGTGATGAACCATGGGCAGGTCTTTTTGGACGGTACACCGCGTGAGGTATTTTCACACCGTAAAGAGCTGGAAGAGATCGGACTGGCTGTTCCGACCGTGACGGATATCATGCACCGGGTAAAAGAACTGGGCTATCCTGTGGATGAAAACATCACAACACTTCCTGAGGCTGCGGATGCATTGGTCGGACTTTATCAGGCGCGTTCATAAAATAAATTTTTCCATCAAAGGATTTTACAAAAATGCTTAAAGATATTACATTAGGACAATATTATCAGGCAGATTCCAGGATCCACAAGCTGGATCCGCGGGTGAAGCTTGTCGGTACAATCGTATATATTATTTCATTGTTTATGTTCCGCAATCTTACGATATATCTGTTTGCACTCCTTTTCCTGATCTTTGTCATCCGGATGTCCAGGGTGCCGTTTTCTTATATCGTCAGAGGATTAAAGGCCATTGTATTTTTATTGATCATCACGGCTTTGTTTAATTTGTTTCTGACAGCAGGTAAGCCGATCGTGACGATCTGGAAGTTTTCGTTGACATATGAAGGTATTGCTGCAGCGTTTTATCTGGCTGTACGTCTTATTTTTTTGATTATCGGATCTTCCCTTATGACACTGACAACGACACCCAATCAGCTCACAGATGGTCTGGAACGGTTGCTGGGACCGTTGAAAAAGATTAAGGTGCCGGTACACGAGATTTCCATGATGATGTCGATCGCACTTCGATTTATTCCTATTTTAATGGAAGAGACGGACAAGATCATGAAGGCTCAGATGGCAAGATGCGCTGACTTTGAAAGCGGAAATATCATAAAAAAGGTAAAAGCACTGATCCCGTTACTGGTGCCGTTGTTTATTTCATCCTTCCGTCGAGCCAACGACCTTGCCATGGCTATGGAGGCGCGCTGCTATCAGGGGGGAGAAGGCCGGACCAAAATGAAGCCGTTGATCTACAAAAAACAGGATTATATAGCATATGCGTTTTTACTCTGCTATCTGGTACTGGCAATCCTGCTCGGAAAATTCCTGCCGCTGCACGTATTGCAGTTTTTTGTAAAATAATGAATATCCGGCAAAGTGTTTATGTTGAATTTCTGACCGTATATCAGCAAAAGTGGTTTGAAAGGAAAGCTTTATGAAGCGGATTATGATTATCGTGGCATACGACGGAACAGCCTATCACGGATGGCAGATCCAGCCAAACGGTGTGACAATAGAGGAAAAATTAAATCAGGCACTCTGCGATCTGACAGGTGAAGATATCCGCATCATCGGTGCAAGCAGAACGGATGCAGGCGTACATGCGATGGGCAATCTGGCTGTTTTTGATACACAGTCAAGAATTTCGCCTGAAAAATTCAGTGCCGCACTAAATGCCAGACTGCCGGAGGATATCCGGGTTTTTCAGTCGGTTGAGGTGGCAGCGGATTTTCATCCAAGACATTGTGACAGCAAAAAAACCTATGAATACCGGATTTACCGCGGCAAATTTGAAAATCCCATCGGAAGACAGTATGCCCATTTTGTTTATGTGCCGCTCAATGTGGGAAATATGCAGAAGGCAGCAGATTATCTGGTCGGTGAACATGATTTTAAAAGCTTTTGCGCAACGGGAGCACAGGTGCTTACGACGGTGCGGACGATATACGAGGCGCGTTTTTTTACAGAAGGAGATTATCTGATATTCCGGATCAGCGGAAATGGCTTCTTATTTAATATGGTAAGAATTATTGTCGGCACACTTCTGGAGGTCGGCAGAGGAAATCTGGATCCATGTGCGATGCAGGACATCCTTTCAGCCTGCGACAGACAGAAGGCCGGACCGACAGCACCGGCGCGTGGTCTGATGCTTATCGGCTATGAATTTTTTAGTTGACACACGTGGATGCGTATAATATAATATTTCACAGTGGCGACATTTGTTGAGTATCTCCAAAGCCCCGGAGAAGCTTGACGAGGTTGCAAAGATATCAAAAAGTATTTTATAAAGGCGTGTGCCATGATTTCGGACATTGTCATGGAGGTCTTAAAAATGCTTGGGCCGGTCAATCTCAAACCGGTTTTATAAAAGTAATTATTTGTTATATTAATTTTGGAGGAACACGACATGAAAACATTTATGGCAAGCACAGCAAATGTTGATAGAAAATGGTATGTAGTTGACGCTGCAGATCAGACTTTGGGACGTTTAGCTTCTGAAGTTGCTAAAGTATTAAGAGGAAAAAACAAACCGATCTTCACACCTCACATCGATACAGGTGATAATGTAATCGTTATCAACGCTGACAAGATCAAAGTGACAGGTAAGAAATTAGATCAGAAGGTTTACTACCATCACTCAGATTATGTAGGCGGTATGAAAGAAACTACATTAAAAGAAATGTTAAACAAGAAACCGGAACAGGTTATTGAACTTGCTGTTAAGGGCATGCTTCCCAAAGGACCTTTAGGAAGAGAAATGTTTAAGAAACTTCACGTTTACGCAGGACCTGATCACAAACACGAAGCTCAGAAACCTGAAGTATTAACATTTTAATTAAAGGAAGTTGAAAGGAGAAAATTAAAATGGCTAAAACAGCAGAAAGATATCACGGAACTGGAAGAAGAAAAAAATCTATCGCCAGAGTATACTTAACACCCGGTAAAGGAAATATCGTTATCAATAAAAGAAGCATCGATGAGTATTTCGGACTTGAAACATTAAAGGTTATCGTTCGTCAGCCCTTAGTAGCTACAGAAACAGCTGACAAATTCGACATCCTTGTAAATGTTAAAGGTGGCGGATACACAGGACAGGCCGGAGCTATCAGACACGGTATCGCAAGAGCTTTATTAACAGTAGATGCTGATTACAGACCTACATTAAAGAAAGCCGGATACTTAACACGTGATCCTCGTATGAAAGAGCGTAAGAAATACGGTCTCAAAGCAGCACGTCGTGCACCTCAGTTCTCAAAGAGATAAGATTTTATATATCTTGGGACACATTTCAGTGCGATTTATTACACCTCAGGACTTTGGTTCTGGGGTGTTTTTTTACCTACTAATATTACCATTAAATGAAAATTGACAAATCTTAACTCAAATATTGCATCTTAACTTTAAAAAAGTTATAATACATAAAATGAGTTGAAATCGGAGGTATACGCATGGAATATCTCGATAAGGTCCTTGGAATCAAAGTGACTTATGAGAATATGGAGTTTACGCATTTCCCCAATTTTATAGCTACAAGGTATCGCTTGCAGGCGGTGTCTATGAATGGACAAAGAGCAATATTTCTATATCCCAAGACAGAATTAGAGCAAATTGAAGTGCTGAAAAAGCATATTGCCCGGATACAGAAAAATGAAAAACTGCCAGTTGTGATGGTGTTGAAAGAACTTGCTTTTCGGCAAAAAGAATATTTGATCCGTGAAAAAATACCTTTTGTTGTAGAGGGTAAGCAGATTTATCTGCCTTTTATGGCATTGTATTTACAGGAACGGTGTAATGCGGAGAAGCAGCTAAGGGATGAAATACTTCCATCGGCACAGATGCTTCTGTTGCATTTTATTTATGGGGGAGCACAGGAAATGTCCACAAGTCAGGCTGCAAAAGATTTGGAATTGACGCCTACCTCTATATCAAGAGCATCGAAACAGCTTGAAGGAATGGGATTATTGCGGACAAAGAAAATGGGTGTACAAAAGCTTCTGATGACGGAGGATTCGCCGAAAGCGTTGTTTCAGAAAGCAGAAGGTAAGCTGCTGAATCCGATAAAGCGAACGGTTTACATTCCAAAAGAATTTGTTGGAACAAATTTGCTGGAAAGTGGATATTCTGCATTGGCAGAGTGCTCCATGCTAAATGAACCAAATGTTAAATGTTATGCAACAGAAAAAATTTCTCAATGGAAAGATGTTATGACGAATAACCTGCAGGATTCACAGATGCAGGTGGCTGTAGAAATGTGGAGATATAATCCACGAAAATTGTCCACGCAAAATATTGTAGATGAACTTTCATTGGCATTGGCACTGAGAGAGGATGTCGATGAGCGGGTTGAAGAAGCAGTAGAAGAAATGTTGAATGAATTATGGAGAAAGATAGATGGTTACAGGATTTGACAGCTTTAAGAAATGGTTCAGGGGAAGCGAAGAACAGTATGCTATTATTGGAGGAACAGCGTGTGATATTTTGATGACGGAGGAAGGATTGGACTTTCGTGCAACAAAGGACATTGATCTTGTTCTGATTATAGAAGCAGTTGATACTGATTTTGGAAAGAAATTTTGGGACTATGTAAAACAGGCAGGATATGAACATTGTAATAAAAGCTCAGGGGTTTCCCAGTTTTATCGATTCAGCAATCCGGTTTCAAAACAATATCCGGCGATGATTGAACTTTTCACGCGTAGGCTGGAAGTTATTCAGCTTCCGGAAGATGCTGTATTGACACCATTGCCGATGGATGAAGATGTTTCGAGTTTGTCTGCAATCCTTTTAGATGATGATTACTACCAATTTTTAAAACAGGGAACAATTACTGTTGACGGAGTGACTGTTTTGAGTGCAAACTATTTAATTCCGTTTAAGGCAAGAGCGTGGATGGACTTGACAGATCGTAAAGCTACAGGGGTACATGTTGATAGTAAAAACATCAGGAAGCATAAGAATGATATTTTCCGTTTGACAGAATTGATCGATCCTACAGTTAAGATTGTAGCACCCGAAGGAGTTTATGCGGATATTCAAGAGTTTGTGCGGCGGATGCAAAATGAAACTGTTGACATTAAGCAGTTAGGACTGGTCGGCAGAACAAAGGAACAAATTCTGGAAGAACTAAAAGGAATGTATATAGTACAATAATGATAGAATTATTTCTAAAGATACAGATCGGAGCATGCATGAACGAGATAAAAAAAGCAGCAATCCAAACTATCATAGACACCGAGATCAAAAAGTTTGCAGATGCTTATGAAGCCCGCTTCCAAAAGGAAGCAGACAATCCTTACGGTGTGATCAACAGCAAAAAGAAAAACTGTTTCATCCCTGCACTTGGCAATGAATTTATGTTTTACAGTGCGCTTGTGCGAAGCTTTGACAGTTCCTTTGGCAAGGTGCTTGAGAAAATTGGCAATGAGATCGGAGCACTTTCTTTTGAAGTACGTGGTAATATCAAGTCATTTTTACTGCCACAGCAGTCGCAGCATATGGATTATATCATTACGGAATATGAAAGGCATCGCACACCGGAGGTTTCGGACTACAATCAGTTTACGTGCATGATTCCGTCTGATACCAGAAGCTTTGAAAAGTCCCATGTGACGGATCACTATTTTTATCAAAAGGATCGAAAAGAGCATTATCTGATTGAATTAAAAGCCGGTGGAGATCTGGATAACAAAAAGGCAAAGACAGAGAAGCTGGCTCTTTTGCAGGAATATTTTATTTTAAAAAATGCTTTGCGCGACAGACCGGATGAAAAGGTAAGGATCTTTTTAGCCACCGCATACAATAAATATGGCGAAGGCGCTCCGTGGAATCAGGAGAGGGTCAAACAGTTTTTTGCCAATGAGGAGCTGTTGATCGGCAGGGATTACTGGAATTTTATCTGTGATGATCCGCAGGGCTTTGATATTGTGATGGAACAGTATCAGAGGAGTGCGCTTTATATAAAAGAGACGCTCGATAAAATCAAGGCAATCTATTTTTAAAAGATGAAGTCTGAAAAGTAAGTAGGTTAGATAATGGATAGCAAAATTATAAATGGAAATTCTATAGAGGAAATGAAAAAACTGGATGATGGCTGTGTGGATCTGATTTTTGCGGATCCGCCGTACTGGATGCGCGTTGAGGGTGTATTGCAGCGTGTGGAAGGCACCGATTTTGATGGCTGCATGGATGAGTGGGATCAGTTTGAAAGTCTCAGGGATTATGAGGCTTTTACAAAGGAGTGGCTCAGTGAATGTTATCGTGTGCTCAAACCGGATGGCTCCATCTGGGTCATTGGCGGCATGCAGTGCATTTATACGATCGGTGCCATTATGCAGGATATCGGCTTTTGGCTCATCAATGATATTGTATGGCACAAAAAGAACCCGACGCCCAATTTTAAAGGCACCCGGTTAAATAACAGCCATGAGACCCTGATCTGGGCGACAAAGAGCAAAAAGTCCAAATTTACCTTCCATTATAAAACGGCCAAGGAATTAAACCGTGACAATGTGGATGACGAAGCGTTTGCAGGCGGAACGCGCAAGCAGATGGGGTCAGTATGGAAGATTGCCGTGTGCTCCGGTAACGAACGTTTAAAGGATGACAATGGGGAGAAGCTTCATACGACACAAAAGCCGGAGGAACTGCTGTATCGGATCATAGCGATATCTTCCAATGTTGGGGATATGGTCATGGATCCGTTTGGAGGAACCATGACAACAGGTGCCATTGCCAAGAGACTTGGACGTAAATATCTGATGATCGAGCGTGAAAAAAGATATTATGAATATGGCAAAAAAAGGATTGACGGCGAAGCGTTTGAGGACAGCGATATCGCACATGCGGTTTTTGATAAAAAACCGTTGAAGGTCAGTGTGCCGGACATGATCCGGGATGGATTTTTTGTGGAAAACGAATATTTTTATTTAAAAGATGGAACGAAGGGCGGAAAGCTGCAGTCTGACGGAAAGCTTTTATATAAAGGAAAAAGTGTGGATATGCACAGCCTTGCCGCCAATATAAAGGGCGTCAAAGCACGGAGACTGAATGGTTTCTTGAACTGGTATGTAAAACGTGATGCCGGACTGATTTCGATCGAAGACATTCGCGAAGCATACCGCAAGCAGAAGGAGCAGGAGAATCAGATTCATGAATAAACGCCGCAAACACCAACTGGAGCGAATACTTTATATTTCGGTCGCATTATTACTTGTTTTGGGACTTGTTTTTTTGTGTGTATGGGGATTTTCGACGATCCAAAAGTACCGGAGGCAGCAGGCATTGGAGAATGGCAGTCAGAGCCCGGATGGACAGGAGACTGTTTCGGAAGCCGGAGTGGAAGAGGAAACCACGCCGGTTGAAGAAAATTTATCTCAGAATGGGACCGAGGTTATAGAAGAACAGGAAGAGCCGGTTGATACCGTTTTACTGAGCGCGCAGCAGATGATCGCTGATATGACTTTGGAAGAAAAAGTCTATCAGCTTTTTATCGTTACACCGGATGCGTTAACCGGTGCTAATCCGGCAGTGGCTGCCGGAGAACAGACAAGAAAGTCTCTTACCGATTATCCTGTGGGAGGTCTTGTTTATTTTGCCAAAAATCTCACGGATAAGGAGCAGACAAAGACTATGCTTGCCAATACGCAGGACTATGCTTTGGAGACACAGGAGCTGCCATTGCTTTTATGTGTGGATGAAGAAGGCGGAAAAGTGACACGGATCGCTTCCAATTCATCATTTGGTGTAGACAATGTCGGAGATATGCAGGATATCACACAGGTAGACGAGGCTTACAAGGCGGGAGAGTATATCGGATCTTATCTGCAGGATCTGGGCTTTAATCTGGATTTCGCGCCCGATGCAGATGTGCGGACCAATGATGCGGATGTGGCGATCGGTAAAAGATCCTTTGGCTCCGATCCACAACAGGTATCGGAGTTAGCCAAGGCTTACTCTGACGGACTGCATGAACATGGTGTAATGAGTACCTTTAAGCATTTTCCGGGACATGGTGCGGTTGCGCAGGATACCCATGATGGATTTGCTTATACACAAAAAAGCTATGATGAGCTGATGCAGTCGGAATGGGTGCCGTTTCAAAAGGCGGGCGATTATGGCATTGATGTTGTGATGGTGGGACATATTTCTCTGCCGTCTGTTACCGGCGACGATACACCGGCATCTTTATCTGAAAAGATGGTTCGTGAGATTTTGAGGACAGACCTTGGCTATGATGGACTGATCGTGACGGATGCCCTCAATATGGGTGCAATCACGCAAAAGTATTCATCTTCCGAAGCATGTGTCAGGGCTTTTACGGCAGGAGCGGATCTTTTGCTGATGCCGGCTGATTTTCAAGAGGCGGCGGATGGTATGATGCAGGCGGTGCAGGATGGAAGCATATCGGAGGACAGACTGGATGAATCCCTGCTGCGGATCGTGCATGCCAAGCTTTTGTGGCAGCAGGAGAGTGGAATGTATCGTCAGAAGATAGACAATAACAAAGCAAACAGCGACAAGGTAAATGGCGATAAAGCAAATAGTGACAAGGCAAATCGTGATAAAGCAAGCAACGAAAAATCCGAACAGAACGTCAACTATACATCCATGATCGATGTCTCCGCCTATCAGGGAAATGTTGACTGGACAAAGGTTGCCGACGGTGGGATAAAGGGTGCCATGATCCGTCTGGGATTCCGGGGATATGGAGCAGAAGGCAGCCTCAATACGGACAAGAATTTTTCAAAAAATCTGATAGGTGCAAAGGCAGCAGGTCTGAAAACAGGTGTTTATTTCCATTCCGAGGCTCAAAACATATCCGAAGCAGAGGAAGAGGCTTTATATGTGCTGGGTATATTAAAAAATGGGACACTGGAGCTGCCTGTGGCATATGACCTGGAATACAATAACAGTGTGGACAAGCGCTCCAATGCGCTGAATACGGCAGAGCGCACAGAGTTAGCACAGGCTTTCTGCAAAAAAATACAGGAAGCCGGATATGAATCGATGGTCTATTATGATGTTGCGGCTTTGCGTGAAAAAACTCTGGATCTGTCGGCACTTTCGGGAATAAAAGTATGGGTCGCCGACTATGAGCATGAGGTAGAACCGGCATATGCCGGGGAATATCAGATGTGGCAGTATTCCAATTGCGGATCGGTAAGCGGGATTAAAGGAGCGGTTGACCTCAATCATTACATAGATTAACCGTCCTCTTCCTGCAGTCTTTTGATCGTATCTAAAAACAGTTCGCAGATTCGGTTGTCCGGCTTGGAGCCAAGCAGATATAGATTTTCTTTGGCAATCATGCCGCCGGCCATGGAGGCATGTCCACCGCCGTTTCCGATGCCGAGCAAAGCTTCATGGATGATCTCACCGGCATCCATGGAAGGAGTCTCACTGCGGACAGAAAACTTCCAGTCATTGTCCCTTTTGGCATAAATAATGACGAAATCTACATTTTCCAGAGACAGGATAAAGTCGGAGGTCATCGCGATCAAAGCATCCGGGCACGGAAACGGAATATAAGCAATGCCGGTCCGGTCAAATACCTGGATGGTCTTAAAGACAGCGCCATAGGCAGACAGATCGGAAAATTCCAGCGTGTTGGAAGCGACGCGGTTGAGCAGAGCCATATCCGCATATTGGAAAAGGTATGCATAAATGTCGATATCCTCAGCGGTCACACCACGTGTAAAATTGTTGGTATCCATTTTCAGACCATAGAGCAGGACGGTAGCCGTTTTGACATCCGGAGTGATCTCATATTTTTTAAAATATTCGGCAATCAGCGTACAACAGGAGCCGACAAGTCTGACCTCTTTATATTCATAATCAATATCTGTGATTGTAGGATGATGATCGATGCATGCGACCTCGTCTCCGATCAGATCCGTAATATTTCCGGCATCCTTCTGACTGTCTACCAGAATGATGGGACTGTTTTCATCCATATCCTTTAACTGATCCTTGGAATAAATATGCATATCAAATACTTCCATGATCTTGCGGGTGCTCAGCTTATCGATGCGTCCGTCATAGCAGAGCGTAGTATCCACGTCATAGTGCAAAAGAAGACTGCGCAGACCGTAAGCGCTGCCTAAAGCGTCCGGATCCGGGAAATTGTGCGTCTGTATAAAAACATGCTGTCCTTTATATTTTTGAATGTAATCAATGAAATCCATGTGTATTCTCCTATTGCCATCCACCGTCAAGAGTGATGATCTGTCCGGTCAGATAGGCGGGACTGTTGATGACCTGCAGTACCATCCGGGCCACTTCCTGTGAAGTGCCGAGCCGGTCTGCGGGAATTTCTTCTATTATAGAACTGATTTCTTCCTGCGTAAAACAATGATTCATATCCGTATCAATGATGCCGCAGGCAATGGCATTGACCCGGATGTTGCTGGGAGCAAGCTCTTTGGCTAAAGCTTTGGTAAATGCATTGAGCCCACCCTTGGAGGCTGAATAGGCCACCTCTGTGGATGCACCGACATTGCCCCAGACCGAGGAAATGTTGATGATCTGCCCGCTGTGTTCTTTTAACATAAGCGGTATAGCCTGTCTGGCAGTATAAAAGGCGGAGGATAAATTGGTGGACAGGACATTGTCCCAGTCTTTTTCCGACATATCCGTCAATAGTCCTACATAGGAAATACCGGCATTGTTGACCAGTACATCCAGATGCCCGATTTTTGAAAAACATTCCTTTATAAAGGAAGGAGAAGCTACATCCCCGGTAAAGCAGGTGATGCTTACCGGATAATGCTGTGTGAGTTCATCCTGCAGATCCAGTAAAAGAGCAGGGTTGTTTTTGCAGACCAGATACAGATCGTAACCCTGCGCTGCCAGCTCCCTGGCAATAGCGCGGCCTATGCCTCTGGATGCACCTGTAATGAATGCGCTCTGATTCATTTGTATTGCCTCCAAACCGATGCGCGGAAGTATCTGTGACTTCCGGCGGTATCAATATATATTGATGTTAGGGTCCCAAGTTCAAAAGTCTTATCGTGCAGGCACGAATGACTTTTTGACCTTTTGACCCTGATATCCTATGTTTGTAGTATAACATGTTGCAGATGATAAAGCGACTGTAATTATTATGCGTATTTTTCTCAAAAAAACAGCTGGTTTTTATATGTCACTGTCAGTAATTTGTAAAAAAATGTGTGAAAAAAGTATGTTATCTGCCCTGAAAGGTTGACAAAGACAAGCTCCTTTGGTATTCTATGAAAGGAATGTAACAAATTTGTAACAAATTGTAACAATAGTTAATAAACATTTGGAGGCAGTATGTTAAAGAAATATAGCGCAGTTCTTTCTGTTATATGTGCAGCAGCCGTGATGATGACGACCGCAGCTCCGGTTAATGCCATGTCATTACCGACAGCAGGTGCATCACCCGCATTGGAGGCTGTCAGCATCAAAGATCAGGGAGCAGCTGTTGGAGTAAGCGCACCGGTTCTGATGTCAGTCGGAGACGTTAGCGCAGATAAATTCACATCCGTTCATTCAGATGCCGCAGCAGAGGTTGCTTTGGCTGAGACACAGAGTGAAGTGGAAGATACCGTATATGTAGAAGAGATGCCGGAAGAGGAACAGATGGTATCCGAAAATGACTTAGAGTATGCAAATCTTGTTATTGCTCAGGTCAATGATTATGTCAATGTCAGAAGCGACGCAAGCGAAGACGCTGAGATCGTTGGTAAATTATATGACAAATCCGTAGGCACATTCCTTTCTGAGAAAGACGGATGGTATGAGATCGCATCCGGCAACTGCCGTGGATATGTCAAAGCAGAATATGTTGTTACCGGTACAGATGCAATCGCACTTGCCAAGGAAGTAGGAAAGAGAATTGCTACTGTTACCACCACAACACTGTTCGTCAGAGAGCAGCCTTCCACAGACAGTGCAGTCATCGGTATGGTTCCGATTGAGGACGAGCTTTCTGTTACCGAAGAAGGTGTAAATGACGGATGGATCAAGGTATCCGTTGAAGAAGGTGACGGTTATGTGTCTACCGAGTTTGTGACACTTTCAACCGAATTTGTAAAGGCCGAATCCAAAGCCGAAGAGGAAGCTCGTCTGGCAGCAGAAGAGGCAGAGAGAAAGAAAGCCAATGCAGCAGCAGCCAAGAGCAAGGGCGGTAAATCATCAGGCGGTGCATCCGTATCCGGTGGTTCCGGCGCAGGCTCATCCGTTGCAGGCTACGCATTACAGTTTGTCGGCAACCCTTATGTATATGGTGGTTCAAGCTTGACAAACGGTACAGACTGCTCCGGTTTCGTTATGAGCGTATACGCACACTTCGGTGTAGGACTTCCTCATTCATCCGGTGCACAGAGAGGCTGTGGTTATGATGTAGGCGGTCTTGGCAATGCACAGCCCGGAGATATCGTATGCTACTCCGGCCACGTAGGTATCTACATCGGCGGCGGACAGATTGTACATGCATCGACAGCAGCAACCGGTATCAAGGTATCCAACGCATCATACAGACAGGTATTATCTGTAAGACGTATTTTCTAATCGAGGCCATACTACAGACAGCCTGAATATGAAATCATCAACAATGAGCTCCTTGTCATTTGACAGGGAGCTTTTCTTATGCACTGTTGTTTTGTATTTGTCGAATCCTATAACTGACATTTTTTTTGCGGAACGTTGTCTGAATTTGTCTGATTTGTGCATGTTGCATAAAAACAAGACGAAAAAAGGAATTGTCAGACGATTTGACAAGAAATGTGACATAAAGTTATCCACATGTAGAATCCCTGATTTCTAGGCGTATTTGATTTATACACGAAGTTATCCACATTATCCACAAAAAAGGAAGGAAAAATAACTCAATTTTATGGAAACCTTGTCGAACGGACGTTTTGTATAGAAATGATGAAAATGCTTGTTTTTTGAAAAAAGTCCGTTTCGGGGCTTGACTTTTCTGATGTGAAAAAACATAAGACAATTTTTAAAATTGTTGCATAATTTATGGAAAACATGGTATAATTACCATACACTTTAAACAGAAAGGGATGGGTATCATGAAATACATTATCTTAGGCAAAAACATTGAAGTAACAGACGGACTGAGAGCCGCAGTGGAGGATAAAATCGGCAAGCTTGAAAAGTATTTTACACCGGAGACAGAGGTACATGTTACTTTAAGTGTAGAAAAGGACAGACAGAAGATCGAAGTTACCATTCCCGTCAAGGGCAGCATTATCAGATCTGAGCAGGTAAGCAATGACATGTATGTTTCCATCGATCTGGTTGAGGAAATCATCGAGAGACAGTTAAAGAAATACAAGAGAAAACTGACCGAGCAGCAGCAGGCAGCAAGCTTCTTCAAACAGGACTACATCGAAAAAGACTATATGGACGACGAAGAGATCAAGATCATCCGTACCAAAAAATTTGATATTAAACCGATGTATCCCGAAGATGCGTGCATCCAGATGGAGCTTTTAGGACACAATTTCTATGTATTCTGCAACGCAGAAACAGATCAGGTAAACGTCGTATATAAGAGAAAAGGCAATACATACGGTCTGATCGAACCCGAAGATTAAAAGCCGGTACAGTTTATACAATTCCATATTTGAAACGCATGCCGTACAACGCATGCAGAAAAAACAGCCATATATCGATATGGCTGTTTTTTTTGTCAAAAAAAGCTGTTAAAAGTCGGAAAAATATGAAAAAAACGGAGTATGTATCCATCAGAAAAACAGCGGCGGAAAGAGACACGGAATAAGGATTGTACGCCCTGAAAAACATTGCAAAAAGGGTGTGGCTATGTTACAATAATCTCAGCGGGCAATGACAAAAAAATAACAATCATTGTCTAACTTGTAAAAACGAAAGATTTTATAAAAAATGGAGGAAGTAAAAATGGCAAAAAAAGTCGTATTAGCAGGCGCATGCCGTACCGCAATCGGTACAATGGGTGGTTCCTTAAGCACAATACCCGCAGCTGATTTGGGAGCTATCGTTATCAAAGAAGCTTTAAACAGAGCAGGTGTGAAACCGGAAGCTGTAGATCAGGTATACATGGGATGTGTAATCCAGGCCGGACAGGGTCAGAACGTTGCACGTCAGGCTTCTATCAAAGCCGGCTTGCCCAATGAAGTACCTGCAGTTACCATCAATGTTGTATGTGGTTCCGGTCTTAACTGTGTAAACATGGCAGCTCAGATGATCCAGGCAGGCGATGCTGATATTGTTGTAGCAGGTGGTATGGAAAACATGTCCAAAGCTCCTTATGCTATGATGAACGGCCGTTTCGGATATAGAATGAACAATGGTGTACTGGTAGATACCATGGTTAATGATGCATTATGGGATGCATTCAACAACTACCACATGATCAAGACAGCAGACAATATCTGCGAAGAGTGGGGAATCACTCGTGAAGAGATCGATGAGTTTGCAGTAAAGAGCCAGGCAAAAGCTGTTGCAGCTCAGGAATCAGGCGCATTTGACAAGGAAATCGTTCCTGTAGAAGTTAAAAAGAAAAAAGAAACAGTCATCTTCAACAAAGATGAAGGTCCTCGTCCCGGTACAACAATGGAAGGTCTTGCTAAGCTTCGCGCTATCAATCCCGGCGGATTTGTTACAGCCGGTAATGCATCAGGTATCAATGATGGTGCAGCTGCAATCGTTGTTATGAGCGAAGAAAAAGCAAAAGAACTCGGTGTTAAGCCTATGGCTACATTTGTAGCAGGTGCTCTTGCAGGATGCAGACCTGAAGTAATGGGTATCGGACCGGTTCCTGCCACAAAGAAAGCTATGGCTAAAGCAGGATACAAGATTGAAGACTTCGACGTTATCGAAGCTAATGAAGCTTTCGCAGCTCAGTCAGTTGCAGTTGGAAGAGAGCTTGGCATTGACGTAGACAAACAGTTAAATCCCAATGGTGGTGCTATTGCGTTAGGACATCCGGTTGGAGCATCAGGTGCACGTATCTTAGTTACACTGCTTCATGAGATGGAAGCAAAAGACGCTAAGAAAGGTCTTGCAACCTTATGTATCGGCGGTGGTATGGGTTGTGCCACTATCGTTGAGAGAGACTAATAAATTGCAGATTTAAGACTGCTTATCATAGATGGAACGCGCTTTGGCGTGTTTCATCTATGTTGCGTATAAAGATACTTCAAACCGAAAGGAGAAACAAAAATGGAATTCGTATTATACGAAGAAAAAGGTGCTGTTGGTATCATTACCATCAACAGAGAGAAAGCATTAAATGCATTAAATTCACAGGTTCTTGATGAATTAAATGCTACACTGGATGCTGTTAATCTTGACACTACAAGATGTCTGATCTTAACAGGTGCAGGTGAAAAATCATTTGTTGCCGGAGCAGATATCGGAGAAATGAGCACACTGACAAAAGCAGAAGGTGAAGCCTTCGGTAAGAAAGGAAATGATGTTTTCCGTAAATTAGAAACATTCCCTCTTCCGGTCATTGCAGCAGTCAACGGTTTTGCATTAGGCGGCGGCTGTGAGATCTCCATGAGCTGTGATATCAGAATCTGTTCTGACAATGCAGTATTTGGACAGCCTGAGGTTGGTCTCGGAATTACCCCCGGATTTGGCGGTACACAGAGACTTGCCAGATTAGTAGGACCCGGCATGGCAAAACAGATGATCTATACAGCACGCAATATCAAAGCTGCAGATGCTTACAGAATCGGCCTTGTTAATCAGGTTGTTTCTGCAGAAACAGATGAAGCCGGCAATGTTGTTAAATCTGCAAAAGAAGCATTAATGGAAGCTGCTGAAAAAATGGCATCAGGCATTGCAAAGCAGGCTCCGATCGCAGTACGCAACTGCAAAAAAGCAATCAATGAAGGTCTTCAGGTAGATATGGATCAGGCAATCGTGATCGAAGAGAAATTATTCGGTGCATGCTTCGAGACAGAAGACCAGAAAGCCGGAATGGGCAATTTCTTAGAGAAAGACAAAGAAAAGAAATTAAAAGTCGTACCTTTCCAGAATAAATAAATAGCGAGGAAGAAAATCAAGCGACACCGCAGGTGGCATTTGATTTTACCCGAGCGTATGATTACAAATCCATAAGTCACGCAGTGATGACAAGAGCGAAGCAATTGGGATTTGTAATAGGATCTTGCATATAGCAAGACACCGCACAACGATATTTCAGCAAACAGGAGCAGTCACAAATTCTTCTGTTTGCTTGAATATAGAATGACAATACAAATGAAACGTATATGAATTTGTGTTGGTAATTCACAAAAATATATTTTTAGGAGGAACAAACAATGAAGGTTGGCGTTATTGGCGCAGGTACCATGGGACAGGGCATTGCAAAAGCATTTGCTCAGGTTGATGGTTACACAGTTGCACTTTGCGACATCAAACAGGAATGGGCTGAAGGCGGAAAAGACAAAATCGCTAAAGGCTATGCAAGACTTGTAGAGAAAGGAAAAATGACACAGGAAACTGTTGACGGAATCCTTGCAAGCATTACTCCCGGTCTGAAAGAAGATCTTTGCGCAGACTGCGATTTGATCGTAGAAGCAGCATTTGAAAACATGGAGGTTAAGAAAACAACATTTGCAGAATTAGATAAAATTGCAAAACCGGAATGTATCTTTGCTTCCAATACATCAAGCCTTTCTATCACAGAAATCGGCAACGGACTGACACGTCCCATGATCGGTATGCATTTCTTCAATCCTGCTGATCGTATGAAATTAGTAGAAGTTATTGCAGGTGTTAATACACCGGTTGAAACTGTAGATGCCATCAAGAAAATTTCTGAAGAAATCGGCAAAACACCTGTACAGGTTAATGAAGCTGCAGGTTTCGTAGTAAACCGTATCCTGATCCCTATGATCAACGAAGCTGCTTTCATCAAGATGGAAGGTGTTTCAGATATCGCCGGTATTGATGCAGCTATGAAGCTTGGTGCTAATCATCCCATGGGACCGCTTGAACTGGGCGATTTCGTAGGTCTTGATATCTGCCTTGCTATCATGGACGTTCTTTACAACGAAACAGGCGACAGCAAATATCGTGCATGTCCTTTGATCCGCAAGATGGTAAGAGGCGGAAATCTCGGATGCAAGACCGGAAAAGGTTTCTATGTATACAATGCAGACCGTACCAAAACACCGGTAGATGCACTGTAATCAAAAGTTTTTTATAAAATAAAACGGAGGAAATAAAAATCATGGATTTTACTTTAAGCAAAGAACATGAAATGGCGAGACAGTTATTTAAAGATTTCGCTGAAAACGAAGTAAAGCCTCTCGCTCAGGAAATTGACGAAGAACACAGATTCCCCAGAGAGACAGTAGAGAAAATGGCTAAATATGGTTTCTTAGGTATTCCGGTACCGAAGGAAATGGGTGGTCAGGGTTGTGATCCTTTGACATACGCTATGTGTGTAGAAGAATTATCAAAGGTTTGCGGTACAACAGGTGTTATCGTTTCTGCCCATACATCATTGTGCGTAGATCCGATCCAGACATACGGTACTCCCGAACAGAAAGCAAAATACCTTCCTGACTTAGCATCAGGTAAAAAGCTTGGTGCATTCGGTTTAACAGAGCCCGGTGCAGGTACAGACGCTCAGGGTCAGCAGACAAAGGCTGTCTTTGACGAAGCTGCCAACGAATGGGTATTAAACGGATCCAAATGCTTTATCACAAATGGTAAAGAAGCTGACGTATACGTTATCATCGCTATAACAGGCAAGGTTGAAAAACGTGGACGTGTTCAGAAAGAGATCTCTTCTTTCATCGTTGAAAAAGGAACCCCCGGATTTACATTCGGTACAAAAGAAAACAAAATGGGTATCTGTGCATCATCTACTTATGAATTGATCTTCACAGACTGCCGTATCCCCGCAGGCAACTTACTTGGCCAGAAGGGTAAAGGTTTTAAAATCGCTATGCATACTCTTGACGGCGGTCGTATCGGTATCGCTGCTCAGGCACTTGGTATTGCAGAGGGCGCTTTAGAGACAACCATCGAATATGTAAAAGAAAGAAAACAGTTCGGCCGTTCTATCGCACAGTTCCAGAATACACAGTTCCAGTTAGCAGATATGGCTACAAAAGTAGAAGCTGCTAAATTACTGGTTTATAAAGCTGCCATGAAGAAAGCTGAGTACCAGGCAGGTGCTAAAGTATCTTATTCCGTAGAAGCTGCAATGGCTAAATTATACGCTGCAGAGGTTGCTATGGAAGTAACAACCAAATGTGTACAGTTACACGGTGGTTATGGTTACATCAAAGAGTACAATGTAGAGCGTATGATGCGTGATGCTAAGATTACAGAAATCTACGAAGGAACTTCAGAAGTTCAGCGTATGGTAATTTCTGGAAGTTTATTAAAATAGGAGGTACGTTATCGTGAAAATCGTAGTTTGTATTAAACAGGTTCCTGATACAAAGGGCGGCGTTAAATTCAATCCTGATGGAACTCTTGACAGAGGAGCAATGCTCGCAATCATGAACCCCGATGATAAAGCTGGTTTAGAGGCAGCTTTAAGATTAAAAGACCAGTACGGCGCAGAAGTTACTGTTTTAACAATGGGACTTCCCAAAGCTACCGATGTTCTTCGTGAAGCAATCGCTATGGGCGCTGACAAAGGTGTATTAGTTACAGATAGAGTATTAGGTGGTGCCGATACTTGGGCTACATCTACAACAATCGCAGGAGCATTAAGAAATCTGGATTATGATCTGATCATCACAGGTCGTCAGGCTATCGACGGTGATACCGCTCAGGTTGGTCCTCAGATCGCTGAGCATTTAGGAATCCCGGTAATCTCTTATGCACAGGATATCAAAGTTGAAGGTGACAAGGTTATCGTTCAGCGTCAGTATGATGACAGATATCATGTAGTAGAAGCTAAGATGCCTGCATTAGTTACAGCACTTTCTGAATTAAATGATCCCCGTTACATGACACCCGGTGGAATCTTCGATGCCTGCAAGGCAGAGATTACTACATGGGGCCGTGCAGACTTAAAAGACGTTGAAGACGGCAACTTAGGTCTGATGGGTTCACCTACAAAGATCGCTAAAGCATCTGACAAAGTTCGTAAAGGTGCCGGCGAAAAAGTTACTCCCGATTCTCCGGATGAAGCAGTAGCATACATTGTAGGCAAATTAAAAGAGAAACACGTAATCTAATGAAATAAAGGAAAAGTGGTGAATAATTATGAAAATGAGTCCTGAAGTAATCGCACAGTACAAAGGCGTCTTTGTATTTGCACAGCAAGTTGATAATGAAATCAGCGGTATTGCTTTTGAATTACTTGGAAAAGCAAAAGAGTTAGCTTCTTCTTTAGAGACAAAAGAAGTAACAGCAGTATTAATCGGCTCAGATGTTAAGGGCCTTGTTGATCAGTTAGCAGAGTATGGCGCAGACCGCGTTATCGTTGTTGACGATCCTGAATTAAAAGATTACAGAACAGAGCCTTACGCTCACGCATTAGCATCTGTTATCAATGAATACAAACCTGAAATCGTATTAGTTGGTGCTACAGCAATCGGTCGTGACCTTGGCCCTACTGTTTCAGCAAGAGTACAGACAGGTCTTACAGCTGACTGTACAGTTCTTGAAATCGGTGATTTCCCGTTAGTAGCAATCCCCGGTAAAGAAGCTGAGCAGAAACACAATCAGTTATTAATGACCCGTCCTGCATTCGGTGGTAACACAATCGCTACTATCGCATGTCCTGATAACCGTCCTCAGATGGCTACAGTTCGTCCCGGTGTTATGCAGAAGATCGAGCCCGTTGCAGGTGCAAAAGCAGAAGTTGTTGAATACAACCCCGGCTTCACACCCAACAACAAATATGTAACAATCAAAGAGGTTGTTAAAGCAGTATCTGATACAGTTGATATCATGGCAGCAAAGATCTTAGTATCCGGTGGTCGTGGTGTTGGTTCTGCAGAAAACTTCAAATTACTGGATGATCTTGCAGATGCAATCGGTGGTACAGTTTCATGCTCACGTGCCGTTGTAGACTCAGGCTGGAAACCCAAAGATCTTCAGGTTGGACAGACCGGTAAGACCGTACGTCCCAACGTATACTTCGCAATCGGTATTTCAGGTGCTATCCAGCACGTTGCCGGTATGGAAGAATCAGACATCATCATCGCAATCAACAAAGATGAAGATGCTCCGATCTTTGACGTAGCTGACTACGGTGTAGTTGGCGATCTCAACAAGATCGTTCCTCAGTTAACAGAAGAAATCAAAAAAGCTTTAGCTGAGAAATAAGAATAGAATTCATGCCGGAAGGTATGGAGATAGAGTAATTTGTTTTACTTCATTTTGCAGGCTGGCCACCGTACAAATTGCCGGCCTGTAAAAACTGATTGATATTTATTTCAGAAAAAAGGAAGTCTGGACGCTGGTTTCGGACTTCCTTTTTTATTTTTGGATTAGAAATTTCGAGATATTATATTAGTGATTGACTTAGCCGAACGAACTGATTTATAATAGCAATATTAAAATTATGCCGTTCGGATAAATTTATTTTTATAAGAAAAACTACAAAATGATAAAATATAATTGACAAAATGTTAATTTTGATTTAATATACAAATATAATAAGCAATACAATCAGTGAAAACGTTTCGCCGGTCTTTCTGTGACTGGCAATGTTCTTTGGCATCTCGCCAATATTTTCACATACTAAAATTGAAAAGTTGGCGGAGTTCATAAGCTTTTGTATAACCATGGATTTCGTCATAGAAAGGAGATTTATGAGTTATACAAACAAAACATTGGAGGAACTCAATGTATTGGATGATTTCCTTATGAATGCCATTGTGGCAACGCCTGTACTAGGAGAGGCATTTTGTCGAAATGTGATGACTGTACTTTTACAAAAGAAAATCAAAAAGCTCCATGTTAAGTCTCAGCGTATTGTTCCACCATATACTCCCAAACTCAGAGGAATAAGGATGGATGTAGAGGTGCTGGAATATGCAGATGAAACAATGGATGAAGTGGCAGAAATTTATGATATTGAGCCTAATCTCCGGAAAAATGTCCATTTACCGAGACACAATCGGTTTTATCAGGCAAAGGTTGATGGCAGTCATCTGAAAAGCGGAGATGAAAATTTTGATAAGCTGCCCAATCTGTATGTTATTACAATAATCAACTATGATCCATTTGGGTATGATTATATGATGTACCGGATCAAGAATTGCTGTAAAGAAATACCGGAGCTGGCATACGATGATGGACTGGAATTTCTTTATTTTTATACAAGTGGGCATAAGGGTGGAAATGAAAGCATTAAAGCAATGCTGAATTATTTTCAAAACAGCCGGAAGGAAAATGTGACAACTAAGGCAACAGAGGAAATAAATGAGATTGTAGATCAGATTAGAAATCGGCCGGAAGTGAGGAATGAATACATGACACTTGGAGATATCATTGATATGGAAAGAGAAGAGGCGGCTGCTGATGCGACAGCTAAAGCAACAGAGATTCTAAATGATACAACAAGAAATCATATATTGATGTATTTTGAGAAAAAAGGGACGGTTTCAGCTATTATAGAAGATAAACTGAAAAAAATCCATGATACAAGCCAGCTACAGTATTGTTATGAGAAAGCATTGGAAATATCAGAAATTGGTGAGTATTTGAAATTTTTAGAAGATTGTATGATAGAAAATAAGGATGTATCATAGATTAGATTTTATCAATGTGCAATTAAATTTCAAGATATAGAGGGTTATGAAAAAAAGAAAAATTATACGAATATTACTTGCGTTGATTATAATCGGGCTGATCATTTATCTGGTCTGCTGTGCCCTGAACGGTTTTAAAAAGAGCGAGCATCCTGAAGAAGTTTCCGATACATATGCAGTTTATTATCTTGTAAATGCAGATGGTATGAAAGGACTGGGACATAGTATTGTTTTACTGACAGGACCGGATAATCAGGAAAATACTTCCTGTCTGGTCTATAGCTTTAACGGTATGGAAAAGAATTTGCAGCAATCTCTGATGGGAGAAGCCGGTGTAGGGTATCTTAGCATTGTACAGCTAACACAGGATGAAGCCACAGCATTTTTGAAAGACGGCAATCTAAATGCCGGTATCGATCAATTAAATGCAAATTATGATCTGGCAGTCTATAAGGAAATCGGGGATGAAGAGTATATGAAGATTGCAGAGAGAGCCGCTGTATACACACAATTGACAGACGAATATCACAGACTGGAAGAAATGCAGGATAAAGAAGGAATAGAAGTGTTAAAATCCCAAAATGAAGAATTGTTATATCGGATCTACTCGCATAACTGTGATACAGTTGCAAGAGAATTGCTTGAGATGGTTGATCCGGATGTCTGTATTTTTGATGAGACTGATCACTATCGGACTCCACTTGCCAATATTAAAGCATTTAGCAGGGAAATGGATGAATGGTCTGCGATTACCATTGGAGAACAGACGTTAAAAGAAAGGTTGTATACTTTTTTCATGATTTTTTAACTTTCTTTTTGATATTTAAAACAAACTGTTAATTGAAAATAAATAATTGACAAACAGTTAAAAATATCTTACTATACAGTTGTAATGAATATTACAATTCGTGAAAATCGTTTCACCGGTCTTTCCATGACCGGTAATGTTCTTTGGCATCTCGCCAATATTTTCACACCTATTAATTGAAAAGTTGGCGGAGTTCAAATATATTTGTATAACCATGGATTTCGCCAGGAAAAGGAGGCTTATGAGTTATACAAATAAAACATTGGAGGAATTGAATGTACTGGATGATTTCCTCATGAATGCCATTGTGACAACGCCGGTACTTGGAGAAGCATTTTGCCGAAGTGTATTGACGGTGCTTCTTCAAAGGAAAATTAATAAGATCAACATTATTTCCCAACGTATTGTGCCGCCATTTACGCCTGATCTCAGAGGAATAAGGATGGATGTAGAAGTATTGGAATATGCGGATGATCTGTCGGATGAAGTAACAGAAATATATGATATAGAGCCGAATCTGCGTAGGAATGTGAATTTACCAAAGCACAATCGTTTTTATCAGGCAAAGATTGACGGCAGACATTTGAAAAGCGGAGATGAAAGCTTTGATAATATGCCAAATCTGTATGTTATTACCATCACCAACTATGATCCGTTTGGACATGATTATATGGTGTACCGCATCAGGAACTGCTGTCAGGAAATACCGGAACTTATATATGATGATGGATTGGAGTTTCTGTATTTTTATACAGGTGGACACAGAGGCGGAAATGATAATATCAAGGCAATGCTGAATTATTTTCAGAACAGTACAAGGGAAAATGTCACAGACCGGACAACGGAAGATATAAGTGAGATAGTGGAGCAGGTGAGGAACCTTCCGAAAGTGAGGAATGAGTATATGACACTTGGAGATATTATTGATATGGAGAGGGAAGAGGCGACGGAAGAGGCAACCCGAAAAGCAGCAGAAAAAGAAAAACAAAAACTTAATGATATGACCAGAAACCATATATTGATGTATTTCCAGAGCAAAGGTGTCATTCCGGATGGTTTGGTGGATGAACTGAAGGAAATCGACGATGCAGAGCAACTGCAGAGCTGCTATAAGAAAGCATTGGAAATGCAGGAAATCAATGATTATATACAATTCTTGAGAAATGTCAGGAAGAGAAATTAAAGGGAATTTCAGAAAATGTCATGAGCAGTGTAATAGGTGAGAAATCTTCTGAAAGTGAAGATGATATGAAATCTAAGAAAAAGATGTCAATGTGCAAAAAGTGGTGACTGGAGGGATTAATGCCTGTTGTTTATTAATGATTGATAAACCATTACTTTCCATTGAGGATTATGAAATCTGCAATAAACTGAAAAGTATGCGCTTTTCCGGAATGGCAGAGGCCTTGAAAGAAGTTCTTGCTGATCCCAATGCAGAATTTCTTCCGTTCAGAGAAAAAATACAGCACATTGTTGACGCTGAATGGAATCTCCATTATACAAAAAAGCTGAACCGTTTTATTAAAAAAGCCACCTTAAAATATCCGGCTGCAGATCTGGATGATACCATTTATAATCAGGAACGGCAGTTAGACGTACACATCATAGAGGAACTGTCTAAATGTGAATGGATTGATCAGGGGAAAAATCTTGTTATTACAGGAAAAACCAGTTCCGGTAAAAGCTATCTTGCCAACGCATTATGTATCTGTGCGTTGCGACAGTTCAAAACAACCCGGTACATAAAAGCGAGTCAGCTGATAAACGAATTATCCAAAGCAGAAAAGCTTGATACTTATCAGGAAGAACTGTCCGTGTATGCAGGCTATGATCTGCTTGTAGTTGATGATTTTGGACTGATGAACATGGATGTCAACAAATGCCGCAACCTGTTTGAGGTATTTGACGGCCGGGATCCTCACAAATCAATCCTTGTAATTTCTCAGTTTTCGGTATCGGCCTAGTATGATATGTTACAGGATAACACCTACTCAGAGGCCTGTCTGGCACGCATGCTCAGTGGAGCATACCGTTTGGAAATGAACGGTAAAAACATGAGAAATATGGAACCTATAAACAAGAACTAAACGGATAGCGCACCGATTGCGAGCCTCTTACACTGCTGACGCGGGAAAGGGACTCCGTTTATCCGAAATTTGCATATGGGATATATGTATTTTTAATTATCATATTGGTAATACAGATAATCACATCAAAAACGTATCCTTATTGTATGATCCAAATATGACATCGGTCAGATTAGCACCGGCATATAATATTGTAAGTACATTAATCTATCCAGGTAGTACAATAGATATGGCATTTGCCATTGGAAATAAATATGATATCCATAGGATTAGTCGCGAGGACTTTCGCTCTGAGGCAGAAAATGTTGGGATGGGAGATAAAGTTGCGATGAAACATTATGATTATTTTGCAGATAAATTAGAGGGTGCACTGAAAAAATCATGTGAGAAACTTATGGAACAAGGATTTGTGCAAGCAGAGGATATTCGAAATCGAATACTGGATAAAAGAAAGGATCCCTTGGCATAGTATAGCTGATGAAGAATACCGCATGTTAAAAGACAGGTATACCATATAAAGAGGTTTTATTTATCCTAATTATACTTTTATACAAGGATTTGCAAGCCGTATGTATACAAATGTTTTGAATCGTCCTGCAGGATCGGAAGGATTGTATTATTGGATAATGGCTCTTATAAATCATAACTGACTTTTTTGATATTTAAAGAAAACTGTTAATTGGAAATAAATGATTAAAAAACAGTTAAAAACATCTTACTATACAGTTGTAATGAAAATTACAATTCGTGAAAATCGTTTCACCGGTCTTTCCATGACTGGTAATGTTCTTTGGCGTCTCGCCAATATTTTCACATATTAATTGAAAAATTGGCGAAGTTCAAATGTATTTGTATGTTGGTGCCATCACCAACTATGATCCGTTTGGACATGATTATATGATGTACCGCATCAGGAACTGCTGTCAGGAAATACCGGAGCTTTTATATGATGATGGACTGGAGTTTCTATATTTTTATACAGGTGGACACAGAGGCGGAGATGACAGCATCAAGGCAATGCTGAATTATTTTCAGTCTTTGCTTATTTCACAATATTGATTACACAAATAAATGAAGTGAGAAATGAAGGTGTTTGATTATTGGAGAGATTTTGGTTTATGCCTCTTACTATGACAATTGACTAATAATAACAGAAAATATTATCTGTGTATAGTCAGAAAACGACAAAAATGCAATATACGAGACAAATAATGCGACAGGTGTTGAAGGAAAATTGTTAGTAGATTATAAATAAATTATCTTAACCTGACTTTTACACTCATTTTCCTGCAAAAGTCAGAGTATTATTAATTCAAGTTATGTATCTCTATACATAATGAATCGATTCATTACCAATATTAAGGAGGTATAATGCTATGGCACAGACAATTTCACTTGATATGAATCAGTTTGAACTGCCTGAGTGTGAGAAAGTTACAAAGGTTTTTGAGCGCCTTATGAACATCAACGCTGCTGTTACTCAGAATGGTGTTAGAGAAGTTTATTCTGAGAGACATGATCAGTACGAAGAAAGCTACGGAATTGGTTTCTAAATAACAGTTACGGAGTATTCGCACAGACAAGGCCGGGCTGCAATATGCGGCCTGGTCTATTTTAATTTGGAAGGAAGATGATATAAATGAATGGATTAATATTATGTACGCAGGAATGTAATTTGAGATGTACATATTGTTTTGAAGAGAGTATGCATTCTGGCTGTATGCCAACAGTGCCTGAAATTAGGGAAAGTTTCAACAAATTTATCAATAATGGATTTGAAAAATTTGTTGTAGAGTTAATAGAGATAAATAAAGAACTGGGTAGAGATACGGATATTACTTTTCATGGTGGGGAGCCAATACTTATCGGTGTAGAGCTATTAAGGAATGCTTTTGAAATAGTAAAAAAGTATGAAGGTACAACAATAAGCTTGCAATCAAATGGTACATTGATATCGGAAGAAATGGTTGCATTATTAAAGGAATTCAATGTTCGTGTTGGTATTAGTATTGATGGTCCAAAAGAAATGCACGATCAGTATAGATTGAATAAAGGGAAAAAAGGCTCTTTTGATTTGGTTTTTGGAAATATTCAAAAACTTAAAAAAGCAGGAGTTATAGTTGGCGGTCTTGCAACTGTTACAGACCAGACATTAAAAGAACCTGAAAAGTTTTATAGATTTTTTAAAGAAAACAAATTGGATTATTCTTTTAATCCGTTATTTATCGATCCTAATAAACCATCTGATCACAATGTGTTAAATGTGAATGATTATATTGAGTTTTACAAAAAAATGTTCGATCTGTGGATTAATGATAACGATGGTTATCAGTCAATTCAATGTTTTGAACGGATTATGAGTGCAATGGGAGTTAAGCGGACTATTTTTATGGAAGTATGCACCTATATTCCCGATTGCAGTAAGACGACAGTTGCCATTGATACTAATGGAGACTTTTACAGATGTTTACATTATTGTATGGATAAGAAGAATAGAATTGGTAACATTAATAAAGATGAACTGAAGATAGCAGTTGGCGACGAGAAATTTTCAAAAAGATTTGATTACTTGAAAGAAACTGTTTGTAAGGATTGTGATATTCAGGATTATTGCTGTGGAGGATGTCCTTATGTTGCAGAATCTAATAATGGAACCTTTATGAGTAAATCATCGACATGTAAGAGCCAATATGCAATTGTTCATTATATATATGATTATATGCAGGGATTTAAAAAAAATGGAGATGCATAAGAAAGTAATTACAGATCAAGAGGTTGAGATAATACTTTTGTTACAAGAACTGTCCTTAGATGCTTGTACTTTGGTAAGAAGTGTTGAGGATAACGTCTTAACAGAATTCAAAGGGAATCATGTTTCGAGATATCAATGGGATATTTATAAGATATATGAAGAAATAATTACACCATTTAGAAAAATAGAAGTTAAATCTTTCACACAGGGATTCTATAGTCATATGAGTTCAGGTGTTCTGCACAATGAGACGGATTATAGATTATATTTAGTGAGAGAGTTGAGTGAATTACTTCCTTATTCAGATGATAAATTAACTAATCCTAAATACGCGGCTTTTTTTCAAGTGAGATATGCTATTGAAAAGCTAATAGATGAAGGTGTTGAAATCAATCAGTTTTGTTTGTTACACGGTGATTTATATAACGGTAATATTTTGATGTATGATGGTAAATATTCGATGGTTGATTTTGAATATGTTCGATTCGGACCACCTCAATTGGAGTGGGCTTTTTTGCTTTGTTGGGATTTGATGACAGAATTCGATTTGTCAAAGCGACACCGGTTTTTACATAAAGTATTAGATGAAGTTCAGATATTGAAAAGAAAACACATATTAAAAGAAATAGATTTGAGACTTATTGTAGATGTTTTCTTACCAGCAATAGTTTCTGTTTCTATACATTTTAGTGAGTGTGGAAGATTCGATAGAGGAGATTTAATAAATAGAGGGGTAAAATATTTTTGGAATGAAGAATACCAAGTGATTAAGAGGAGGGGATATGATGGATGAATTAGATGTTTATCTTTGTGAACCATTTATACTTCCTGGCATTCTGCCCACTTTAGGAGTATCAACAATCAGAGCTGAATTAGAACAGTCAGGAATTAAGAGTAAAATAATATACCCATCAATGACTTATTTTGTAACAGAAAAATTATATAAAAATCCGTTTATGCTTAGCCTTGTAGAGGATACGCCACTACAATTAGTAGAATATCTTTTTGTTAATAAAGAGAGAGAAGATACGGCATTAAAATATATTAAAACATCGCTTGAAAAATACCATAAAGTGGTAAATATAGAGGATATTTTAATACTGCTACAGACATTACATAATAAGGCTTTAAAACTAATTGAATACTATTCAGATGTGATTGCGGAAGATAATCCCAAAGTGTTCTGCTTTAGTACAACGTTTGGCGATTTGAACTTTGATTTGAGATTAATTGACATTATTAAAAGCAAAAATCCGAGAATACATATAATATGTGGTGGGAGCAACTGCAATGTTGCATATTCGCAAAAATTATTGTCTATGACAAATTCTTTAGATGCGGTAATCTGCGATGAAACAGGATTTATTACGATGGAGTATGTAAAAAGTATTAAGGTTGGAGTAACAAATTCCGGAGGGTGGAAACAGTATGTTACAACAAGGTCTGATGTAGCGAAGAAAGAGTATAAGTTAAACAACATTGACGAATTACCCCCACCTAATTTTGATGATTTTATTGAAGTGACGAAGCAATTGAAGATAAAAACGGAATTATTAACACTACCATATGAACTTGCAAGAGGTTGTTGGTGGGGGGAAATGCATCCTTGTTCTATGTGTGGTTTTTTCGGAAACCAAAAAAAATATGTATCTAAAAGTCCAGAGAAAGCAGTTAAAGAAATATCTGAGATGATTGATAAATATGGAGTTAAACAAATTCGTTTTTCTGATTTGGTTAACCCGAAATTAGACTTGTTGGAAAAATTGATGCAATTAGAAAATAAAAGCGCAAGGTTTTTTTGGGAATTAAGACCAGATTTATCAGAAAGACATATTGCTCTTTTAAGAAGGTTGGGTTTGACATGTGGACAAATAGGAATAGAAAGTTTTTCTACAAATGAGTTGTGTGTCATAAAAAAAGGAACAATGGGTGTTTCTAATATATGTGTTCTTAGATTATTGTCAGAGTACAAAATTGAAGTCATATGGAATTATTTATACGGATTTACGAATGACACACCTCAATGGTATGAATCAATAATAGCAATAATGCCCAGTCTTTATCATTTGCAACCACCATCAGCGCGTAAGATCTGGATTAATAGATTTTCTGAATTGTACAATGAATCTGAAAAAAATCAGTTGGTTCCATTAGGAGATGATGCATTTCATGAAGTGGAAAGTCAAGAGTTTGATTTTTTTTTTAGGGCTAAGGAAAATACAGAAATGATAGTGGTATATCAGCGTTTAATTGATGAGATAAAAAAGTGGAGAAAAGCCTTCAGTCAGCATTATTCACTTTTGGCAATTCCGAATGATTGTGGAGAACTTGTAATAGAGCGTAGATATGGAACAGAAAACAAAGATTTATACCTAAACAAAGACAATGCTGCGGTATATGAATATTTTAGAAATCCTCACTCGAAAAAGGATTTTGAGGAAATGTTTGGAAAATTGGATATAGACGAACTATTACATAGATTTGTAGAAGAAAGAATCATGGTGTTTTTAGATGATCGCTATTTGTCAATAGCGTGCTTTCCTACAGAATATAAATGGACTAAATATTATCAGCAACCATCGTATGCCGGAGGTAAATTGTTTGAAGAAAGAGGTGATTTTAATGGCATATAGTAAATATAAAGATGCAACACCAGAAGCTACTGTGGAAAGAATAAAAGGTATTTATAAGCAACGTTTGGGGTTAGAACTAGAATTGAAGGTCGCAAAAAGAATAGATGGTATTTTCTCCGCAACTTTAACTGATAAATCTGCTATGTGGAATACTTGTGGGAAGGGAACTACGGAAGCGTTTTGCTCAGCCAGTGCTTATGGCGAATCAGTTGAACATTTGTGTAACTACTTTGCTTATGAGATTGCCAATCTAGCGAATGAATCTGAAAGGGCTTATGGATTTGAAAAATATCCAGACGAACAGATTAAGGATTTAAGTGAAATAAAAAATGAACTTCCCGATATGTTACATGACATGAGGGAAGCATATGGACTTGTATCAGGTAAAAAGACTTCAGATGAAGCACTTATTGAACTCTGGAAGAAAATGTTAAGAAGAAATGATGTTCCGTTTGTTCCATATTACAGTGTGAAAGAAAAGAAATACAGGCTTGTTCCTGAAAATATGATTTTCTACTTGTGTGGTTCGAATGGTGGCGGAGCAGGTAATACACCCGAAGAAGCTATTGGACATGCTTGTGATGAAATAATGGAACGGTATGTCAAGTATGATATATACATGAAGGGGCTTACTCCACCAACAGTTCCAATTGATCATATTAAGACTCGTTGTCCAGATTTAGCTAGTGTGATAGAGGACTTAGAAGCGAATAATGGTTATAAAATAATTGTTAAAGATGCATCTATGGGCAAAGGATATTCTGTAATGTCTGTATTGATGATAAACCAAAACACAGCAGAATATTTAGTAAATTTCGGCGCACATCCCAGATTTGAAATCGCATTGGAAAGATGTCTTACAGAAATGCTACAAGCGTTTGTACCAAGAAAACATAATCATAGAAAGAATATGGAGAAGTGGACATCTTTAGCACAAAAAAGGAGTAAGTACGCACAAAATTGGGTGACTCTATTGAAAGATGATTCTGGAGTGGTACCAGATACATATTTTTATGAAAATCCGTCATGGAAATTTGAACCGTGGCCATATTATGAAGAATACACAAATAAGCTGGGAATGACAATACAAATTAAACAGTTGTTAAATATTGCCCCAGACGTGTTGATTCACGATTCAAGTTATCTGGGATTCCCTTCATATAGAGTGTATGTGCCTACGGTTTCTACATCGCATATTCCATTTGATGAATTCCAGCTTAAGTGCTATGAGATGATGCCAGTATTTGCGGAAAAGGCAGAACAAAAAAAATTTACCCTAAATGATATTGAAGAAGTTGAGAAAACACTTTTCAGTAAAGATACTTTTGTAAATGGTTTGATGTTTAGAAGTTTAGGAGAAAGTAGATTTCACTTATTGCACGCAGCCGCATATTTTGACATGCATCGTTATGATGATGCAATTGATTATCTTGAACTTGCAAGATCAAAATATAGTGAATGCTTAATACGATTGATAAATATGCTCCAAGAGGGAGAAACTGCAGAATCAGATATACGAAGTGCTTTACAATTGTTTTATAAAAAAGAAACTGTATTTTTAGCGCTTTCCTGGTTGGATTCCGGAGCATTTATTAGCACATTACAATTATTTGAGGATTTAGGAATTTCTTTTTCTCCAAGAGTATTTATGAAAAAGGAACTTGTCGATAATACTAACAAATTGCATATATCTTTAAAAAAGGCAATGTTAGAAAGTGATAGGGTAGATAATTTGCCAGTTGTATTTGCGGAGATAAATGTATGATATATTTTGTTGAAGGCGCACCTGCTGTAGGAAAAAGCTTTTATTCTCGTAGATTAAAGGGACAAATGGAAGAGAAGAAAGAAGTAGTTTACTATAAAGAGGAATATAAAAATCCAATTGATTTACTTAGACAAGCGGTTTTGTCGCAAACAGAGTATGCTCATTTTATGAATAAACTAAGAACGCTTTGTAGTAATGAAACGTTTGAGTTACTTGAAAGAGATATTACGAATTCGATAACAAGCGTTGATGATATGCTTATGCAGAATTTGGATGTTGTGACCTTTCAACAGAGAAAATTAGTCTAGAAAAAGAAATTATATACTATCCGTGGAATGTTAATAATAAGCTGGTTTACTATTATAGAAATATGCAATTAATTCAGAATATGGGAAATGCTATTTGGTTAAAAAGATTACCTTATCTTATGACAGCGGATGAGGCAGGAGCATTTTTCAGATTGCCAATACGAGATAAGGGCATGAATGCACTTAAAAGCAATCAAATTAGTCAAATAGTGGATCGTTTTTCATCAGGAGTTGTAGATGATAATAATATTCAATTTGGAAAATTGATGACTAATGAAATGAATGATGTTGAAATTGGCTGTCCAACTAACACATTGACGAAACATGCATTGATAGTTGGGGTTCCAGGATCCGGAAAGACAACATTTGCTTTACACCTATTATTACAGCTATATCAAAAGAAGATTCCGTTTTTGGCGATTGAGCCGACTAAAAGTGAATATAGGGGATTGATAGATGCAATACCAAATATTCAAATTTTTACACCAGGTAATAATGAGGTTTCACCATTCATTATCAATCCCTTTATACCACCAAAAGGGATAAAGGTTGAACAATATATCCCAAGTTTAGTAAGTGCGTTTAAGGCGGCTTTTTCTATGCCATCTCCATTGGATGTTATTTTTATGCGGGCTATACATAGTTGTTATACAGAATATGGATGGAAAGACTACAGTAGACAAGGGGATCCGGATGTAAGATGTTTTGGATTATATGAATTTATTCTGGTCTTTAAAAGGATTATTTCTGAAAGTAATTATGGTAAGGATGTTAAGGGAAACTTGGAAAGTGGAGGTGTTTTCCGATTACTTAATTTAATTGAACAAAACAGTAATATATATGACACCATCAATACTGTTCCTATCGAAGACATTTTATACAAACCAACAGTCATTGAATTAAATTCGATTGATAATACAGAGCAAAAAGCGCTGATTATGGCTCTTCTTTTAATTAATATCTGTGTTTATACCAAAAATAACCAATTAAATGATGGACAATTAAAAAATGCATTATTAATAGATGAAGCCCATGTTTTGTTAGGAGGAAGTGGAAATATAGCAGGTGATAAAGCAGATGCTCAAGGAACCACAGTAAAGGCATTGCAAGATATGATTGCCGAAATTAGATCATATGGAACAAGTATTATTATTGCAGATCAGTCACCAGCAAAAGTAAGTAGAGAAATTGTGGCTCAAACAGAGATAAAGATTGTATTTCGATTAGTTCAGACAATTGAGAAAGACATAATTGGTGATAGTACCAATATGGATGAAAATCAGAAACAACAGTTATCAAGACTTAAGGTTGGAGAGGCATATGTGTATTATGGCAAACTGGATGTTCCACAATTGGTAAAAACGGAAGATATCAGAGAAGAGGAAAATATCAAACTTTCCTCAGCTCGTTTGGTATAATATTTGATTTCTTTTGGTGACTTGGTCAGATAGTATTTACCGTCACTGTGATAGCCGGTAATAGCTTCGCCGCTTAAGGCAGCAGCGCCGGATACTTTTAAAAAATGCAGAAAGACATTGTCTGTATTATTTTTCAAATAGTAAGGTGAAATCTGGCCGGTCATATAAAGCGGGATCCAGCTTTCCAGGCCGAGCATCATTTCTTCAAAGGAACGTCCCAGATTGTGGATCTGGTTCAGATGAAGCCCTTTTTTGAGCATCAAAGCCATGCCAAACATCCATTTCTTGGGAAAATCCGGATCTTTAGCCATTTCTGTCATGGGCATATCACTGTACATGGTTACCGGTTTCATGGACTTCGAAAGTACAGTCGCTTTCAAAAAATCCAATTCGCTTTCCATCATTTCCTGCAATCCAAAGTATGATCTGGATGTCGGAATCTGAAAAGGCATGGACGGAACCTTTAACTGGTCAAAATGGATTGCTTTGATATATTCATTCAGGTCAAATTCATCCAGTTTATCCAAAAATTCAGCGACGCGGTTGTCTTTATGATCGGCAGCAGGACTTTCCAAAAGCCATTTGCAGAGCCGGTCATTTCTGGCAGAAAGCTCCTCAATTTCAGAAATTTCACATCTCATCAGTCTGGCAAGAGCGGAAATTTCGGGTGGTGTGTCCAGTTCTCTGGAAACAAAGGCAGCGATCGCATGGGCGAACTGTTCACAGTTGGCGGGATTTCTGGAGCCGTTGCGGATACGGAATATGGTGGAAGCATCATAGTTGGTATATTTGCACAACCGTTTGATATTGATATTCAGTGAGCCAATCAGTGTATTGAAATTCTGGCGTAAAAGCTCTTTATCAGTCAAGATCAGATCTTCACAGGAGAGAAAGGATTCTTTTATCACATTTTCGTCCAGATCGACTATTCCTTTTTTGTGTGAAACCTCGGCAACTGCATGACAGAGTCTGTCAAAAGCTTCTGTGCCGGCTTCCGGCAGACGTTCTCCGCTGCGATATCGGCTGAGAGTTGCAGGGGATATCCCGGACAGATCACTGAGTTCCTTGGCTGTACAGGATAATTTCTCAATATATTCATTCAGCTTTTCATAAAATTTCATAGTTATTCACCACACATATTAAAAATAGATTGTTTATAAAATTATACCGCATATTTTCAGGTGAGGAAATAAATCATATTACTGTTTCTAAATTGGCAATTGACAGATTGGAAATGCTACGGAAACCGATGTGGGCTTTTGGTATAATATGCATATTCTAATGATAGTCATAAAAGGAGGAAAGGGGAATGAATATGACAAAAAGATCAATACGCAAGAAAGTGATGATGATTATTCTTGCTGTATGCATGATATTTACCGTTGTGCCGGTCACTGTTTTAGCTGATACCGGTGATACAGAGATTAAAGAGGTAAGTATAAACTTTGATGTATCCGGCTTTAAGTATGGTGATACGATCCAACCGATTGTGTCTATAGCAGATGCTTCAGCTCATTATACAATTGCCTATGAACGCTGGAAAGAGTTAAAGCATGAAGAAGGTCAGCCTTGGCAAATAGTAGCCTCATGGTATTCGGATCCGTCTTATGGTACCAGTGAGTTTACATCATTTGAATATGGGAAACATTACTCACTTGATATTGTTTTGAAAGCGGATGATGGTTATACATTTGCAGATCTTTCCAATTTAAAATATGTAAGGAATGGTAGCGAAGGTATTCCTATGGTAAATCTCGCATTGAATAAATATAATACTTTTTTCTATGCATATTCTATGGAATCTCTTGATTTCGATCCAATCAGCAATATTGAGGTAACCAAAGCAACACTTTCATATAAGGCCGGTGATACACCACAGGCAACCGCCAGAGGAAATGATTACAACACAAATGTTCAAGTCTATGATGAGTACTGGGAGGAAATGGAAACCAATGCAGATGGGGAGGCTGTACCGGTTAAATTCTGGCATTCCAATCCGACAGAAAATTCAAAGGTAGCAGAGGATAAGCGTATTACTACTTTTGAAGAAGGCAAGAGATATATGTATTCCCTTACTTTAAAGGCTAGATACGGTCATATGTTTGCAGATGGCTGTACGATGACACTCAACGGAGAAACCGTAAACCCTATTAATATTATAAAAAGTGATGAATATACCAGATTTGTCATGGCATTAAAGACCATCAAGATTGGACAGACAACAACTGATCCATCAGAAAATCCCGGCAAGCCAGAGGAGCCGAAGCCGTCTGATGATAATCAGAACTCCGATTCACAGGTTGAAGCTTTTGCAAAAAGGATGTATACAGTTGTCCTCAACCGTGAAGCAGAAGCAGAGGGATTGAGCTATTGGACTAACCGTCTGATCAATCAGGAGATTGACGGAGCCGGAACTGCCAATGGATTTATCAACAGTGCAGAGTTTCAGGCAAGAAAACTGGATGATACCGATTTTGTAGATGTGCTGTATCGTACGTTTTTTGATAGAAATGCAGATGAAGGCGGCAAGAACTACTGGCTGTCTGAACTGGCTAAAGGCGTATCACGGACACAGGTTTTAAGCGGATTTGTCAATTCACAGGAATTTAGTCAGGTCTGTGACAGCTACGGAATTGCCAGAGGTACCATGCAGACAGATGGAACCTGTATTTACAAACCGGGTGTCAGAAATTTTGTATTGCGCATGTACACCAAGGCATTAAACCGAAATGGTGAGACTATGGGTGTTGAATATTGGGCAAACCGCATCAATATGAAAGTTGCCAGTCCCGAAACCGTGGCAAAAAGCTTCTTCTTATCAGAAGAGTTTAATAACCGTAAACTGAGCGATGAGGATTATGTGGAAACACTGTATCAGACATTTATGGATCGTGCATCCGATGCAGAAGGCAAGCAGTATTGGGTGAGCAATCTGAAAAATGGTATGAGTAGAGAAAAGGCTTTGGAAGGTTTTGCGCGAAGCACAGAGTTTTCAAAGATTATGAAGTCCTTCGGTCTGTAATTTCTTTAAAATAGTTTGTGTAGAAGTGATATATAGGGCAACCTCCTGGATGAACAAAAAGGAATTCATCCGGGAGGTGTTTTTTGTCCTTGCACCAAATTTCATCCACAAAATTGTAAAATAAAAAACACAGAAAGAATAAAATATGATATACTTTTGGTCGGAGAAAAGCAGACATTAGGAGTTGAAAAATGTACAGGATAACGATCTGTGATGATCAAAGGGACGCACTTGATGAATTACAACAACTGATTATGCAGGAATTTCCTGATATGGAATTGCATTGTGTACAGGATATGACAGAGTATGGTCATGCACTGATCAGTCAAAATGAGCCTTTGCCGGATATTATGATTATGGATATCCAGTGGGAGCAGGATGCTTCGACCGGAATAGACTGGGCAGTAGAGCTGCAAAAGAGCTTTCCGAAGTTAAAGATTATTTTTCTGACCGGATATATCGAATATGCTGCCGATATTTTTATGGCCAATCCGAGCAATTTTCTGGTAAAGCCGATTCAAAAGGACAAGCTATATGCAGCTATATACCGTGTGATGGATGAGATAGGGACAAAGCTGGAGACAGTTACATTAAAGGGTGTGGGAGGATTGCAGGTCGTGCAGCCTTTTGATGTTATGTACATAGAAAGCAACAAGCATGAGATTATCGTATATGGGACAGATGATACGATCCATGCATGGATGAAAATGGATGATATTCTGTCCGAATTTCCAACTTATTTTATTCGGATACACCAAAGCTATGCAGTCAATCCCAACTGGATCAAGAAGTTTGCGCCCAATGGCATTTTATTGATCAATGATGTATTTCTGCCGGTGAGCAGGAGTCGTTATACAAAGGCAAAAGAGCAGTTTTTGGATTTTTTAGAGGAAAAATAAGATGGATTTGACAGGTTTTATAAGTGCAGGCATTCTGGCATGTGCTTTTTTCGGCGCAGTGTATTGGGTTACAAAGGATTTTATGGAATGGAGAAAAGGCATCGGTGTAGTCTTTTCGTTTCTGTTTGTGTTGCAGGAATCCGTTTCTCTTTATGGAATATACCATGACAGGATGTTACAGGCGGTATGGTTTGGATCATCCGTGCTTATGATTTTGATACTGATCATCGGTCAGCGGCATGACAGGCTTCGGATTGTCATGAATTATCTGACGTCTTTATTTTTCTTCCGTATTTATTTTTTATTTGCCAAGTTGTTTATTATATCTTTTTACAGCGGATTTCATACGGAAAAGCTCCGTCAGCTCCTTCAGACCGATAATACCTGGATCTTTCTATATAGTCTGGTTATCTGTATTCCTGTCGCATTTGCTTTGGATTTTACGCAAAAAAGCATGCAGTATCTTTCAGGTGGGATACGTCGGGTAATTTCGGCATTCGCCTGGATTGTGTGGCTTATCATGGATTGGTTTGACACATGGATACAGATGGTTGTGATCATGCCGATAGGTCTGATTTTGATTCTTACCCTTATCATATACTGGTTAAACAAGGAAAAAGAGCAGGAGAACGAGCTTTATTATCATCGGGAGCTGGAAGTCCAGCTTCGTAAAAAAGATCTGGAAATGGAAAAGCTTCGTAAAGAGGTGGAAAAGTACTATATTCTTGCGGGGGAAGAGGAAAAAGATTATTCCGGACAGGTACTGCAGCATATAAATGACGCATATACGGATAAAAAAGGCGCAGCGGATGCGAATACTATTATAGAGGGGTAAGAAATATGAGTTGGAATACAACAATAAATATTTATGTATACGGACTGATTATGTGTTCTATGCAGACAATGGTCAATATCTGGGTAATAAGGAATTATCTTACCCCGAGACATAATCGTAAATGGTACTTTGCAGTATTATTCTTGCTGATGCTGTGGCATGATTATTATTTTGGCTTGTTGACCAAAGGGGATATTTACGATATGGTCGAAATACTGGTTTATTATCCGTTGATCGGTCTTGCGTTGTTTGGTTTGTTCAGGGAGAGGGCGTTTCAGAGCTTCCTCTATTTGTTTGCAACGGACTGGATCAGTCAGATTGTTGGTGTGGTGGTTACATTTCCCGGTGTCATGGTATTATGTGGGCTTGACATGGAAATGGTGGAAGAAATTTTGGACCGTCCGGAAATCTGGAAGATATTACCGATGGCCTTTTGTTATTTCCTCTGTGCGTGGTTTACCGCTGCTATCTGGAGGTTTATGTATCGACATAAGGGCAAAGTTTTCAATATCTTTTGTGTGAGCTTCTGTGGAATGGATATTCTGGTGCAGATTACACCGGTATGGCAGTCTGTTATATTGGTTCTTTCGGCTGTTGTTGCTTTGTTTATCTGGATGTTTTACTATCAAAATGAGAGTGATCGTCTTGCCAGAGAGCAGTTTGCCCATTATCAGGCGTTGGAAGAGGTATACAGACAAAAGGAAAAAGAAATTTCCGAGATCCGTCATGATATCGCCAACCATTTGAATGTTATGGAGGCAATGCGCACTGATTCGGATGGCATGGACATTTTGAGGCGGATAGATAAAAATGCTTCTGTCTCATTTACGGATGTGCCGGTACTGGATTGTCTGATCCGTGAAAAAGCGGAGATTTGTCTGGAAAAAGGTATTGTTTTTGAAAGAAAAGGTCAGAATCTTGGAAGCATCAATATTACCGAATACGAGCTTGTCAGTTTGTTTGCCAATCTTTTGGACAATGCGATGGAAGCAGCCGAAAAGACTGACGAGAAAAAGATGTTTCTTACAATGGAAATACAGCAGGGATTTTTAAAGATAGTCCTGCGCAATTCCAAGCTGGAAAACGAAGCACCTTTAAAGACACAATTTGAGACGACAAAAAAGGATAAAAAGAAGCACGGTATCGGCAGCCGGATCATCAGGGAAATTGTAAACAGTCATGACGGCAGGATCCGATATACGGATCACGGTACGGAAATGGAAACCGTTATTTTTATAGCTATATAGCTCGTGTTTATTAAGGTTTTTTTAAAACTCTTGAAAATCCTGACGCAACAAGATATAAAGAAAATGAAAGCAAATGATGCAGAGGCCTGCAGCCTATATACAGCAGGCCATGTTTGTTAATAAGGAACCAACCCCATGATCAAAACCTGGAAAATCATCAAATCAATCCTATATTTCATTCTCTTTGTATTCAGCACAGGCTACTTCCTGACCTGCCTGATCTATGCCGGAATTGCCGTATCATGGCTTTTCATCTGGCCAATGTTGGCTATTTTCTGTCTGGTCCGTTTTATTATGCTCAGACGTGAAATCAAAGGCAGGACAAAGTGGAGATCCCCGCTTTTCTTCCGTGTTGTATACAGGATTTGCTTTATAACCGCACTGTGTATCTTTGTGTATGTGGAAAGTCTGGTCATTGGTGGTATGCATACCGAGCCGGATCCGGATATGCCGTATATTATTGTGCTTGGTGCAGGTCTTAGGGGCAGTGCACCGACCAGACCGCTTTTACTGCGCATGCAGGCAGCAGCAGAGTATCTGGAGGCCAATCCGGATACGATCGCAGTTGCTTCCGGCGGACAGGGGGCAGGCGAGGATATGAGCGAGGCGCAGTGTATTTATGAATATCTGACGGATAAAGGAATTGATCCTGCGCGTATCATACTGGAGGATCAGTCAAAGAGCACAGAGGAAAATATCAAAAACAGCTTTGCGTTGATTCCGCAGGATGCATCCGAGGTGGGAATTTTGTCCAACGGCTTTCATATCTACAGGGCTGTACGAATCGCCGAAAAACAGGGGCATGACAATGTGTGCGGCATTCCCTCACGGACGTTGATGCCGATGGGACTTCACTATATGGTCCGGGAGTTTTTTGCCATCATCAAGTTGGCAGTATTTGGATAGAAAAATATAAAAGAATCTGCTTTTTGTGATGTCGGACAGAGATAATTATGCTATACTATATCCGATGAAAATGTTGTCGAAGATTGTTGAGCACAGGAGGCAGATATGAAAATTCTCAAAAAAATCGATTATAATGCACCGGTCGTTCTGACCTTCGCTTTAGTCTCATTTCTGGTGCTGATTTTAGGTTATATCACAAATGGAGGTTCCACGGCACTGTTATTTTGTGTATACAGAGCACCGCTCAGTGATATTTTTATGTATCCCCGGTTATTTTTACATGTGCTCGGACATGCCAACTTAGAGCACTATGTCAACAATATGATGATGCTTTTGTTGGTTGGTCCCATGCTGGAAGAAAAGTATGGTTCCCGCAATATGTTGATCATGATGACGATCACAGCATTTGTTACGGGTGTGATCAATACGATCTTTTTTCCGACTGCCTTACTCGGAGCAAGCGGTATCGTGTTTATGATGATCATTTTATCATCCGTGACATGTGTCAAAGATGATAAAATTCCGCTGACACTGATCGTTATCGTTATCCTTTATCTGGGAGAACAGATTGCGGACGGATTGTTTGTAAAGGATAATATTTCGCAGCTGACACACATTGTCGGCGGCATATGCGGCGGCGTCTTCGGACTGACCGTATTCAAGGATTGTTAAAAGCAGGTGATAGCTATGGCAAAGCAAAAAGAAATCAAGACAAATGCAATGCGGATCTTGGATCGCATGAAAATTTCATATACCCATCAGTCATACGAATGTGAAGAGTTTATTGACGGAATTCAGACTGCGGATCATCTGGGACTTCCGCATGATCTGGTCTACAAGACTCTGGTTACGCTCGGCAGCAGCAGGCAGTACTTTGTTTTTGTACTACCCATTGAAGCAGAACTGAATATGAAAAAAGCGGCAAGAGCCGTTTCTGAAAAATCAGTATCCATGATTCACGTCAAGGATATTACAGCCGTGACCGGCTATGTGCGCGGTGGATGTACCGCAATCGGTATGAAAAAACAGTACAAAACCGTCATCAGTGATACTGCCAGGAATCTACAAAAAATATACGTCAGCGGCGGCAAAATCGGATGCCAGATCGAGTTATCTCCGGATGATTTGTGTAAAGCATGTGGCGCAGTATATGGTGATATTATTGTAGATTGAGAGTGAGATAGCGTGGTTTTTTCTTCCGTAGAATTCATTTTATTCTTTTTACCAATTTTTCTAATTGTATATTACATAACACCGGTTTCTTATCGCAATGCTGTATTGCTGTTTGGAAGCCTGATTTTCTATGCCTATGGAGAGCCGCGGTATATTGTACTGTTACTGGCATCCATGGTCTTAAATTACTGGCTTGCGAGAGGGATGGTTTCTGAAAAATCGGGTGTTTTCTTAAGAAAGAGCTGCTTCTATATTGGTATTCTGACAAATCTGTCACTTCTGCTTGTCTTTAAAATAGCGCCGGAAAAGCTGGGACTTCCGTTGGGAATCAGCTTTTATACCTTTCAGAGCATTTCCTATCTGATTGATGTATACCGCAAAGATATACCGGTGGAGACATCCTTGTTAAAGCTAAGTACCTATATCTGTATGTTCCCGCAACTGGTTGCCGGTCCAATCGTCACCTACCAGGAAGTAAAAAAACAGCTGGATCATCCGGTTACAACATGGAAAGGATTTGATTCCGGTTTAAAGGATTTTTCAGTGGGGCTTATTATGAAGGTGCTTTTGGCAGACAGATTATCCCTGTTATTTAAAGAGATCGCTGGAATGGGCTATATCAGTGCCCCGGCATCGGTTTTATGGCTGGGCTCTGTTGGCTATTCACTTCAGATTTATTTTGATTTCTTTGGCTATTCGATGATGGCAATCGGTCTTGGAAGGATGCTGGGCTTCAATCTGCCGGTAAACTTTGATCTTCCCTATATGTCTGCGAGTGTCAGGGAGTTTTACCGCAGATGGCACATCACACTTGGAAGATGGTTTGCAAAGTATGTTTATATTCCGCTGGGTGGCAGCCGGAACGGTATGAAAAAGACGCTGCGCAATCTGTTTATTGTATGGATCATGACTTCACTATGGCATGGTGTCAGCATCAACTTTGTACTCTGGGGGATGATCCTGTGTCTGGTCATTATGATCGAAAAGGCTGTTTCTTATTATCTGGATCAGAAAAAGGGTGGCGCAAAATCCGGAATTGTAAAATCTGAAATTTCAAAAGCAGAGACTGTAAAAGCAAAGACCGGACAACGGACAAGTGAAATAAGCTTAGCAGAAACAAAACGAAAAAACCAAAAATTAAATCTAAATTTAATAATTAAGAAAACCTTGCAGCATATCTATGTTTTATTCATAATCGTACTGACCTGGACCTGCTTTGCAGTGACAGACCTTCAGGATCTTACCACTTATTTGGGAAGGATGTTCGGCGTACTGTCCGGTGTACGCGTCAATGAGACCATATTTATGACGTTGCTTGGCAAGTACGGATTTACGATTTTGATCGGTATCCTGTTTTGTACGAAAAAGGCCCATCAATGCTATAAAAAGTGGAAAGACAGTTATCTTGGTATGATAACGCTTGCAATTTTATTCTGGATATCGGTATGGTACATTCATATGATGGGAGATAATCCGTTTTTGTATTTCCGTTTCTAATAATAAAGAAAATAAAGAACAGGAAAACAATTTCCGAAACGATACAGTGCAGCATGGAATTGGCTAAACATTTTCTATCCGAATAGCACAGTAAATCACAGTAAATATAAAGAAAGGAAGTGATGGAAGGATGGACAAAATGAAATATCTGAAATATCTGATCTTGCTTTTGATCGGCAGTCTTGTCTGTTCTTTCCTGACAGGCTTTCCCTTTTCTTTTGGCAATATACAGGATGGTCAGGAGGATGCGGCAATCGAAGCCTCTTCATCTTCGGTATCATCGGACAGTCTGGGCAAAGAAACAATCTCAGCCAATGAAACAGGCAATACCTTTATAGATGGTGTGAGTGGCAATTCTGCCGATACATCCCTGTCACAAAACGGCACATCTGATGAAAAGAACCGGAAGCCGCTGGAATTTCAGGCGGTGGATGACAGTTATTTTGATGATGCGGTTTTTATCGGGGATTCACGAATTGTCAGCCTGTATTTGTATTCTGACTGGAAAAATGCGACCTATTATTGCTCTTCCGGTATGACGCTTGGCGGCGTATTTAAGGATCCGACCGGACAGTGGAAGGACGGCAACTGGAAAGAAAACATAGCGACAGCCCTGCAGGAGCAGCAGTTTAAAAAGGTCTACATCATGATCGGTATCAATGATATGGGTGTCGGAGATCTGGACTATTTTGTAAATCATTACACCGATATGCTGCTGAAGATCCGCGAATGGCAGCCTGGTGCAATCGTTTATATCATGAGTATTATGAATGTGAGCGAAGAAAGAGATGCGAAGGGTGACTATATCAATAATGAAGCGATACGTGAGCGCAATGAAAAGCTGCAGGGATTTGCAGACGGACAGAATATCTTTTATCTGGATATCAACAGTGCGGTCTGTGACGAAAATGGTTATCTGATCGCTGATTATACCTTTGACGGCGTCCATCTGTATGCGCAGTATGTTCCGCTGTGGACCGACTATCTGAAAGCACATGCGATCGTAAAGCCTTGAAAATAGAATTGTTAACATATATGAAATCGTGGGGAAAGCATCAATATCCCCGCGATTTTAATTCACATACCATATCGTAAAACAGCTTTAACACATCAAAGCCTTTGATATCTTCTCTTTTTAAATCAATCATATCACCGTGTGAAATGCCACGGTTATGACGGCTTTTCAAGACACCTCTGAAATTTCCCCATACCGCACTGGATACATCTACAAGTCCATCATTTTGTCTGCCTTTCTGTGTACACATCAACAGATACGGAATAAACAATAAGGAATCACTGAAAAGATTGTGTAGGATCGAGGTATAGCTCTGGTAGTACACACCGGGCACATCTAAGTTCTTTTTATTAAATTCCTCGCAAAAGACCGGATCCAGTTGTTTGCTGGAAGAATAGCAGTCCGGTTCGGTTTCTCCGGCCAGCATAAAGGGCTTGTTTAGCTGGTTGGCTATAAAACGGTATGCGCCATCAGGCAGGTGGCTTAAGATCGTGATGAGCTCAGAGCCACGGTGTGGTGTGTTGATTGTTGTCAGGCTGGCCACCTTGTCGCCATAACCGAGAGAGCTGATGAGATAACGACAGTCAAGTCCACCCTTGGAATGAGCGATGATATTGACCTTGTCACAGTGATTTTCAATAAGCGCCTGATCAATCACCTTTTTGATCGCTGCCGCATTATCCTCGATCGTGCCCCATGCATTCTGATGACCATAATACACAGTCGCCCCATGCTGCTGTAAAAGTCTGGGAATACGTCCCCAATAATTGAAGTGCCTCAGATCCCGGAAGCCAATTCCATGGACCATGATAAGCGGATATTTTGTCTGACAAAGATTGTCTGTCACGCTGAAAGCAGTATCACTTTCGCGGCTTACAGCTACCAGATATTCGTCCTTGGCCGATGCACACAGGATATGCGCGAGGTATAACTGCACAAAGGGCACCCACATAAAAAGCACGATAAAAAGCCGTTTGGCAATGACCAGATTGCGGGAACCAAAAAAGATGCGCAGACATCCGTTGATCAGGAATAACCAGACAAAGATCATGGAATAAATGACCTCAAAGGATAAAAAAGCCACGCCGGATTTAACAGACACGTTTGCCTCCACAAGTGCAGAATAAGGATTGTACGGCAGTAAAAGATAACATACCAGATACCAGAGAGGCAACAGGTAAAGTCCGATGAGGCCGCTGTGTATCAGGTTTCTTCCGGCAAAAATGATATTGACACGAGAGTTTGAGGTCTTTTTCTTTCGAAGTCCCTGAAAGTGCAGCCGGAGAGTGGTATAAAGCTGAAAGATCACATTACAGATTACAAACAAGACAGTCGTCAGGGCATTTCCGCCAACCGTATTTTCCATTCCTGTATGATTGACAGAATGGTTGATAGAAAGATAAAACAACATCCAAAAAAGCGGCAGATGCGGTGCAAAAACAAAGTAAAAAACACGAAGCCATTTTCTGGACAGATCGATCACTCTGCAAATATCCAGAAGACAGATCAAAACCATGCAGACGGAAAGTATGATATAAACAGACATAACAGACTCCTTCGTAAAAATATTCATTTCATTTTAACATGAATCCGGTCATCAAAAAAGGACAAACAGAAACGAATCTGTTTGCCCTTTCCATCAGGATATTTTATTCAATTAATATTCCATAGCCTTCTCAACGCCGGTTACAACTCTTAAACCACCCTGAGCCAGAGCTAATAATTCATCCTCGCCCGGATAAACAGTGAATGGAGCGATCCATTCACATCTTTCCTTAAGACCTGCTACAACAGCCTTGTCATAAGCAATACCGCCGGTTACGATGATCTGGTCAACCTTGCCGTTTAATACGGTTGCCATAGCACCGATGTTTTTGGACATCTGCTGGATGAAAGCATCACGTACCTCTTTTGCTTTAGAATCGCCTTCATCAACCATCTTTTCAACATCGCGCATGTCGTTGGTGCCAAGGTAAGCGTTGAAACCACCGTTACCAACAAGCTTTTTGTAAACTTCTTTTTCAGTATACTGACCTGAGAAGCACATTTTTACAAGCTGACCAACCGGAACAGCACCGGAACGCTCAGGAGAGAAAGCACCGTCTCCGTCAAGAGCATTGAAGATATCTACAACCTTGCCGTGTTTGTGAGGTCCAACGGAAACACCGCCGCCCATATGTACAACGATCAGGTTTAATTCATCATAAGATTTGCCGATCTCTTTAGCATAACGCTTTGCAACGGCTTTCTGATTCAGTGCATGGAATACGCTGGTACGAGGTAATTCCGGAACACCTGAATATCTGGAAGTAGGCTCTAATTCATCTACAACAACAGGGTCAACGATGAAAGAGGGCTTTCCGATCGAATCACCGATTTCTCTTGCCAGGATACCACCGAGGTTGGAAGCGTGCTGACCCTGCTTGCCGATAACAAGATCGTGCAACAGATCATCGCTTACAGCATAAGTACCACCCGGAATGGGCTTTAACATACCGCCGCGTCCTACAACGAGGTCTAAAGAATGGATATCAAAATCTTTAGATGCCAACAGATTTAAGATGATGTCCTTACGGAAATCCTTCTGATCTACAATAGTAGCATACTGGGCGATTTCTTCGGTAGAGTGTCTCAGAGTTTCTTCAAATAATAATGTTTCGTCCTCAAACACACCAATTTTGGTTGATGTTGAACCGGGATTAATAATCAGACTTTTGATTGCCATGAGTTCTTCTCCTTTTATTTAATATATATTTTTTGATATCAGATTAATTATTTTTTTTCATAAAATCAGCAACAACAGCACCAAGAGCCAAAGAATTAACCTTAACCTCAACAGAGTCGGAACGGCTTGTCAGGACAACCGGAGCCTTGGTACCTGTCAGGAGGTTGCCGTTTACGATCTTGGCAGTATGAACCATTGCTTTGTAAACCAGGTTTCCTGCATGGATATCGGGGAATAACAATATGTCTGCATCACCGACGATCTTACGCTCGGAAGCACCGGGTTTGTGCTGTGCAGCTTCGGGGCAGATGGCAAGGTCCAAAGAAAGAGGTCCGTCAACGATACAGCCTGTAATTTTGCCTTCTTCATTCATCTTTGTCAGTTCTGCTGCTTCAACGGTAACCGGCATCTTGGGGTTGACAACCTCAACTGCTGCCAAAGGAGCAACCTTGGGATTGGGAATACCAACTGCGTGGCAGATCTCAACTGTATTATTGATGATGGAAACCTTATCTTCCAGTGTCGGATAGGGGATAAATGCAACATCAGATAAGAAAAGTAACTGGTCAACGCCTTCAACATCAAATACACATACATGGGATAACGGCTTGCCGGTACGAAGTCCGACTTCCTTGTCCAGAACGCTCTTTAAGAAGCCCTTTGTATCAATGGCTCCTTTCATATACATATCGGCAACGCCCTCGGATACCAAAGAAACAGCTTTTTTGGCAGCTTCTGTCATATCCTTGACATCAATAATCTCATAAGTAGATAAATCCATATCGATGCTCTTTGCAATCTCTTCGATCTGCTCTTTGTCACCGACTAAGATCGCATCTGCGATATTACGCTCTTTTGCGACTTTGACCGCCTCTAATACATGGGCATCCTGAGCAACTGCTACAGATACTTTTTTCAGAGGGCACCCGTCTAATTTGGCAATTAACTCATCAAAACTTTTAATCATTTGCTTTTACCTCTTTCCTTTTTGTTATTTTGAAATGATTTTTCATAAACTGTGTTTTATACACGCTAGTTAAAATTTTATCACTACTGTCTGCAAAATGCAATTACAGCGTGGACAGCTTTTTGCCTTTTTAGGCTTTTTTTTTGGTCGTATTATACAGTTTTTTAACGGTTCGTTCATAAAAAGTTAATAGAATGTAAACGGGTATCGCATTGCATCCTATATGTAAATCTGTTACAATATGCTTTAGGTTTTTAATGGGGGTATTATACCCAAATGAAGGAGTAAACAAGATGAATGTTGTTGAAAAAGTATTTGGAACTCATAGTGAAAGGGAATTAAAACGTATCTATCCCATTGCGGACAAGGTAGAGTCCCTGCGAGATTCCATGATGGCTTTATCCGACGAGGAATTAAAAAACAAGACAAAAGAATATAAAAAGCGTTACGAAGAAGGCGAGACACTGGATGACCTTCTTCCCGAAGCATTTGCGACCGTTCGTGAAGCTGCAAGACGTGTCCTGAATATGGAGCATTATCGTGTGCAGATCATCGGCGGTATTATTTTGCACCAGGGCCGCATCGCTGAGATGCGTACCGGTGAAGGTAAGACACTGGTCTCCACACTTCCGGCATATCTGAATGCACTGACAGGAAGGGGCGTGCATATTGTTACGGTCAACGACTACCTGGCCAAGCGTGATGCTGAGTGGATGGGACAGGTCCATGAATTTCTGGGCTTAAAGGTCGGTGTCGTATTAAATGACCTGAAGTCTGATGAACGCAGGGAGGCTTACAAGTGTGACATTACATATGTTACCAACAATGAACTGGGATTTGATTATCTGCGTGACAACATGGCTTTATATAAAGAACAGCTGGTATTGAGAGACCTGCATTATGCTATTATCGATGAGGTTGACTCTGTTTTGATCGATGAGGCGCGTACTCCTCTGATCATTTCCGGTATGAGCGGCAAGTCCACAAGGATTTATGAAGCCTGTGACATTCTGGCAAGACAGTTAAAGCGTGGTGCCGATCTGGAAGAGCAGTCCAAGATGGATATCCTGATGGGTATTGAGCAGGAAGAGACCGGTGATTACATTGTCAATGAAAAAGACAAGGTGGTAAATCTGACTGCAGACGGTGTCAAAAAGGTCGAGGAATTTTTCCATATTGACAATCTGGCGGATCCCGAAAATCTGGAAATCCAGCACAATATCATTCTGGCTTTAAGAGCCCACAATCTGATGTTCCGTGATCAGGATTATGTTGTACGTGAGGATCAGGTTCTGATCGTCGACAGCTTTACCGGACGTATTATGCCCGGACGCCGTTATTCAGACGGTCTGCATCAGGCGATTGAGGCAAAAGAGCATGTAAAGGTCAAAAATGAAAGCAAGACACTGGCAACGATCACGTTCCAGAACTTCTTCAATAAATTTGAAAAGAAAGCCGGCATGACCGGTACCGCCTTGACCGAGGAAAAAGAGTTCCGTGATATTTACGGCATGGACGTTGTGGAAATTCCCACCAACAGACCGATCGCGCGTATTGATGAGCAGGATGCTGTTTACAAGACACGTCGTGAAAAATTAAATGCGGTAGTACAGGAAGTCAAGGAGTCTTACCAGAACGGACAGCCGGTGCTGGTAGGTACGATCAATATCGATGCATCCGAGGAACTGAGCCGGATGCTCAAAAAAGAAGGAATCCCGCACAAGGTTTTAAATGCCAAGTTTCATGAAATGGAAGCTGAAATTGTTGCGGATGCCGGTATTCACGGACATGTGACCATTGCCACCAACATGGCAGGACGTGGTACGGATATCAAGCTTGATGAAGAAAGCAAGGCAGCAGGCGGTCTGCGCATCATCGGTACAGAGCGTCATGAATCACGCCGTATCGACAATCAGCTGCGTGGTCGTTCCGGTCGTCAGGGAGACCCTGGTGTATCCAGATTTTATATTTCGCTGGAAGATGATCTGATGCGTTTATTCGGATCTGAGCGTATGATCGATATGTTCAATGCACTCGGTATTCCGGAGGGGCAGCAGATCGAGCACAAGATGCTTTCCAAGGCTATCGAAAATGCCCAGAAAAAGATCGAGAGCAACAATTACGGTATCCGTAAGAATCTGTTGGACTACGATCAGGTCATGAATGAACAAAGAGAAATCATTTATGCGGAACGTCGCCGTGTTCTGGATGGAGAAAGCATGCGTGATGTTATCTACAAGATGATCACGGATGTTGTGGAAAATGCGGTCAACATGTGTATCGGAGAGGATGCTTCATCAGATGAATGGAATCTTGCCGAGCTTACACAGGTACTCGGAAGCATTGTTCCGATCAAAAAATACACGCCTGACATGGTTCAGGGGATGAAAAAGAAAGAATTTTTACATGCTCTCAAAGAAGAAGCAGTCAAATTATACGAAGACAAAGAAGCAGAATTTCCCAATGCAGAGGCAATCCGTGAAGTGGAGCGTGTTGTGCTGTTAAAGGTTATTGACAGAAAGTGGATGACCCATATTGATGATATGGAGCAGCTCCGTCAGGGTATCGGCCTTGCTTCTTACGGACAAAAGGATCCGGTTGTCGAATACAAGCTGAGTGCATACGATATGTTTGATGATATGATTGCCAATATCAAAGAGGATACGGTTCGTCTGATGTTCTCTGTCAAGGTAGAGCAAAAGGTAGAAAGAGAGCAGGTAGCCCAGGTTACCGGAACCAACAAGGATGACAGTGCTTCATCAACACCGATAAGACGTGCAGAGCAAAAGATTTATCCCAATGATCCCTGCCCCTGCGGCAGTGGCAAAAAATACAAAAATTGCTGCGGCAGAAAATAAGGTGGTGTACCAGGTGGTAGAATTAGATCAGTTAAAGCTGGATCTTCAGGCGTATGAACCCCAGTTGGCTGAGGTCAGGGATTCGCTTGATTTAGACAATAAAGAAAAAAGAATTGAAGAGCTGGACCGGTTGATGGAAATGCCGGATTTCTGGCTGGATGCGGAAAAAGCACAGAAATTATCCAAGGAATCCAAAAATTTAAAGGATGATGTAGAGACATACCATCATCTGCATTCACAGTATGAGGATATCATGACCCTTATCGAAATGGGCAATGAAGAGGATGATGCAGAGCTTGCGGCAGAAGCCAAGGATGAATTTGAACAGTTTGTCACAACTCTGGACAACATCCGCATCAAGACACTTCTTTCCGGTGAATACGATCAAAACAATGCGATTCTCAAGCTGAATGCCGGTGCCGGCGGAACCGAAAGCTGTGACTGGGCATCCATGCTGTATCGTATGTATACACGGTGGGCTGAAAAGAAAGGCTATGATGTAGAAGTGTTGGATTATCTGGACGGGGACGAGGCCGGTATCAAGTCTGTGACCTTCCAGATCAACGGTCTCAATGCTTATGGATACTTGAAGTCCGAAAAAGGTGTGCACCGTCTGGTGCGTATTTCGCCCTTCAATGCACAGGGCAAGAGACAGACATCCTTTGTATCGCTGGATGTTATGCCCGAAATCGAAGAAGATATTGATCTGGATATCAATGATGACGATCTGCGTATTGATACCTACCGAAGCTCCGGCGCCGGTGGACAGCATATCAACAAGACATCCTCTGCGATCCGTATCACACACCTTCCGACCGGAATTGTGGTACAGTGTCAAAATGAACGAAGCCAGTTCCAAAATAAAGACAAGGCTATGCAGATGTTAAAGGCCAAATTGCTGATGCTGCAAAAAGAAGCCAATGCAGAAAAGCTTTCCGACATCCGCGGAGAAGTCAAGGATATCGGATGGGGCAACCAGATCCGGTCCTATGTTTTACAGCCGTACAATATGGTTAAGGATCTTCGTACCGATGTTGAAACCTCCAATACCGGAGCGGTTTTGGATGGAGCAATCGATATCTTTATCAACGGATATTTAAAATGGAAGGCGACCAGACCTTCCGAACAGCAGGATAATTAAAAAGTCCCACCGAACTGCGCGGCGCCTCTGGCTGTCTGCCTGTGGTCTGTACTCGAATTTCGTCGAACCGTGTGGGAGTTAATGTCACCAAAAACAAAAGACTGACCCGGAAAATAACTCGTTCAAGCCGTAGGCGCGTTTTATTTTCCGGGTCTTTACCGTAGTCAATATTGTAAATGGTGGCATTTATTCCCACTAGGTGCAGACGATCTGAGAGTACAGACCACAGGCAGACAGCCAGAGGCGCCGCGCAGTTCGGTGGGATTTTTTAATATACTTCTTTGAAGAAATCCGGGTTTTCCAGCTTTCCATCTAAAAGCTGCTCGGTTTCCGTCTTTTCTCCGATCGCCTGTAGATAAAAGCCAGTGACCGTCATTTTTATATAAGGACATACCCAGAACAATCCAATTCCAAAGGAAAGAATACCAAGTAAATACATGCCGATGAAGCTGGCTAAAAGTCCGAGATAAGTGAGACGTCTGCCTTTCATAAGCTCCTTGCTCTTTGCAAGCACAGCCTTGGGATCCATATCCGGATGATCCGGAATCAAAAAGTAGACCAGTGTATAGTCAAGATAGATGATCAGATCCGCCACAAGCATGAAAATACCGGTTATGATCGCTGCAACCATATAGGCCGGATTGGCTAAGTTGGTGGAGAGCAGATACATACATACGATAAACGGAACGCTTGGGATTAACATGCGTATCACCATCAAAAAATACGTGATGATCGTCTGATCGGCTAAATGCCGGAAGCCGTACCACATTTCCTTAACCGGTACGAGATCCCTGGAACGCGCATATTTCAGACAGATGCGGTTCTGACCGACCACAAAGATTGCGGTGAGGCAGGAGACAACTAAAGCCATACAGATATCCAGGATATTTGCCATGTATGGATTGCTGACCGGCATGTAGGATAAGAGCAATGTCGGAAGGTTGGTGAGGAATCTGGCAAAAACATATGCGGTCAGGATGGTGGCATAACGTCCTTCCAGACAACCACGTGCCTTTGCTTTTAAATCTGAAAAATTGAGTTTCATGAAAATGCCTTTCTTGTTATCCGGCACGGAATTTAACCGGCCAGATTGACGTTCATGCCTTTGTATTTGGCAGCGTCCTGTAATTTTAAATCCTTTTGATAGGGATTGTCTTCATTGTAATATTTGATCTGCGTGCGGGTCTCGCCGCCGGAAACATAGCTTCTGCCACATTCCGGACAGACACTTGTCTTGATACTGACACTTGCCTGCAATACCTTTCCATTTTTCAGGGATGCCTTTTTGTAGGCATTGGATACATGCTCCTGTTCATGTCCCATGACAGCTGCTGCAGCCGCATTGGGGGAAATATGGGAAGGCGATTTGAATGATACCATTTCATCGGAACCATCCTGATATTTGCGGTTTTTACATGTTTCACATTCGGCCGGTGAAGACTTGGCACCGGGACGTTTGACCGTAGATTCGCCCGGATTGATGATGGGCTTTGCGTCAGCCTGATAGCCGCTGATACCTTGTATGTTCATAGCAGTCCCTCCTTGTCTGTTATATATCTACGTGTAGATTTCTGTTTTTAGAAGCATGCCTGATGCGATTATAATTGCCTGGCGTCATCAAAAAGAATGGGGAACTGATCCTTGAACTGTTCGATTTCTTCCTGAATGGGAACGCCGGTCATGTTTTCATACTGATCCAGATATTCCTGATACATCTCCGGATTGTTGAGTACCTGATAAACAGATACGGTTGTGGTTATCGTTGAAAAAACGATGGACACTGCAGATATGAAAACTGCTGTCTTTGCAGCGCGTACCATCTGTTTTTTGTGACCTTTGGATAATACCGCAAAAATGATGGAGAGCGCTCCGAAAAAATATGCGGAAAAAGCAAAACAGCTGCACATCAGGGAAAGGATGGCAAAAATCGTGGAAAACAGTAAAAATAAATTGGGAATCAATATCACTTTTTCCGGTGGCCTGTTTTGCGATTCGTCTGAATAATAGTCCATAATTAACCTCCATATCGGTAAAGCTTATTTTAGCATGAAATGCAGATTGAATAAAGGTATATTTTCTAATATAATAATAAAGAATTGCTAAAATAATAAGTTATTTGGCAGTTTAAAGCTATCGGGCGTGCGATACATGAAAACGACATGGATGGGTACGGAAGATAGATTTTATGTGATTTTATGTATACAAGGAAAAGAAAGGGAGAAGGGTTATGAAAAAGAAGTTATTGGCGGTGCTTTTATGTGTCTGCATGACGGCATCACTCGTTGCCTGCGGTGAATCTGAGCCTGCGGAAAGCACAGAGGTTTCCGAAAACACAGAGACAGAGGCGGATGAGCCGGAAGCCGGGGCTGAAGAAACAGAAGCAGGAGAGGAAGAAGATCAGGCTTCCCTGATGGGCTTCAATATGGTAAAGGACGGAGATTTTTCACAGGGCGAGGAAAACTGGTTTTTATATCTGAATGCCGGTTCTGCAACCATGTCCTATGATAATGAGGAGTTGTCCGTCAATATCACAAGCGTCGGCAAGGAAGAGCATGGGGTACAGATTTATTATGATGGATTTACACTGGAGACCGGATGCGTATATGAGATCCAGTTTGACGCGTCATCGACGGTAGAGCGTACAATTCAGTACCGTTCACAGATCAACGGTGGAGATTATCATCCTTACAACAGTGAATATCTGACACTGACACCGGAAACACAGCATTTTGATATTCAGTTTACAATGGAAGAAAGCAGCGATCCGGCACCCAGACTGTGTATGAACATGGGCTTTATCGATGGGGATGATCCGGGAGAGCATACCGTTGTTTTTGACAACTTTGATTTTCAGTGCATCGATGAAAGCGGACGTCTCAAACCGGAAGCAGCCGTTGAGACACCAAATATCCAGATCAACCAGATCGGTTACCGTCCGGATGATACCAAACTGGCAGTATTTTGCGGAGACGATCTGGATACAGAATTCCACGTTGTAGATGCAAAATCCGGGGAGAGTTTATTTGACGGTAAGGTGGGAACTGCCGCTGTCAACAAAAATACCAAGACCAATGAGGCGGTCGCAGATTTTTCTGCGTTCAAGACTCCCGGTACATACAAGATCACAGGAGATAAATGCGGTGAATCCTTTGAATTTGTGATCGGAGACGGCATCTATGCGGATGCATTAAAGGATGCAGTCCGCATGTTATACGTGCAAAGATGCGGCAGTGAGCTAACCGAGGATCTGGCAGGTGATTTTGCACACCCGGCATGTCATACCGGAGAGGCTGTGATCTATGGTACCAACAACAAGATCGATGTATCCGGCGGCTGGCATGATGCCGGTGACTATGGCCGCTACACCGTATCCGGCGCAAAGGCAGTTGCCGATCTGTTACTGGCATACCAGAAATATCCGGAAGCATTCGGTGATGATTTTGATATACCCGAAAGCGGAAACGGAGTATCTGATGTATTGGACGAAGCCAGATATGAGCTGGAATGGCTGTTAAAGATGCAGGCATCAGACGGTGGTGTTTACCACAAGGTAACCTGTGCTAACTTCCCGGAAACCGTTATGCCAGAGGAAGAGGTAGACCAGCTGATCGTATTGCCGGTTTCCACAACCGCAACCGGAGATTTTGCGGCAGTCATGGCAATGGCTTATGAAGTATATGCAGATGTGGACAGTGCATTTGCTGACACCTGTCTGGCAGCAGCTAAAAAGGCAGCAACCTATCTTGATAACAATGAAAATCAGGCATTTACCAATCCCGAAGATGTTGTAACCGGTGAATATCCGGACAACTTTGACGAGGATGAAAGATTTTGGGCATATGCGGAGCTGTTAAAGGCGACCAAAGATGAAGCTTATGAAAAAGCAGTGGAAGGCATTGATCTTGATAAAGTCAAATACGGACTCGGCTGGGCTGATGTCGGATACTACGGAGCCTATGCATATCTGACAAGCGGTGCAACAGACAGCACAGTTGAAAAAGCAGTTATGGATAAAATGACAGCCGGCGCGGAAGAAATCGTGAAAAACATCGGAAAGGATACCTATGGTTGTTCTTTATTCAAGGACTATGTATGGGGAAGCAATATGTTAGTTGCTGATAACGGCATTATTTTATCTCTGTACGCAGATGTTTCCGGCAAGGATTACACCAGGGAAACCAAAGAGCAGCTTGACTATCTGCTTGGAAACAACGGAAACAGCTACTGCTTCTTGACCGGTTATGGTACGTTATATCCGGAGGGCACTCATCACAGACCCAGTCAGGCACTTGGAAAGACCTTAAAGGGAATGTTGGTAGGCGGACCGAATGCCAATCTGGAGGATCCTTATGCGGCAGCAGTATTAAAAGGAAAAGCCCAGGCACTCTGCTATGTAGACAATTCACAGAGCTATTCCTGCAACGAGATTACCGTTTATTGGAACTCACCTTTGATTTATCTGTTGGCAGAAGCACAATAAATTTGGTAAAATAAACAGAAAGTGACACCGGTGAGCATCCCGGATGCTTACCGGTGTTTTTCTGTTCTGGCAGCTGGTGGAGCCAGAGAATACTTTGAAAATAATAAAAGAGGAGGAAAATCCGGTTATTCATAAGATGGCTGGATTATTCGCAAAAATGGATATCAATCAGGTTTTAAGTGATGAATTAAAGGTGCAGAAATGGCAGGTGGATGCTGCGGTCAAATTGATCGATGAGGGCAATACCATCCCCTTTATCGCGCGTTACAGAAAAGAAGTGACCGGTGCCTTAAATGATGAGGTGTTAAGAAATCTTTTTGAACGTCTCACCTATCTGCGCGGACTGGAAGAACGGAAAGAGGCAGTGCTTGCCAGCATTGAGGAGCAGGGCAAGCTTACCGATGAATTAAAAGCAAAGATTGTTGCGGCACAGACACTGGTTGCGGTTGAGGACTTATACCGTCCTTACAAGCCGAAGAGAAAGACCAGGGCTTCGATTGCCAAGGAAAAAGGACTGGAGCCGCTTGCCAATATTATCTATCTTCAGATGACAACAAAATCTCTTGAAGAAGAAGCCAAGGCTTACGTCGATGAAGAAAAAGGTGTTGCAACGGTTGCCGAAGCACTTGCCGGTGCCGGCGATATATTAGCCGAGGCTATCTCTGACGAGGCGGATTACCGTACAAAGATCCGTGGCCTGACAGAAAAAGAGGGAAGCGTTGTTTCGCAGGCCAAGGACGAAGAGACGCAGAGCGTCTACGAAATGTATTATCAGTTTTCGGAAACAGTCAAAAAAATTGCGGGACACAGAGTGCTTGCATTAAACCGTGGTGAAGCAGAAAAAATTTTAACCGTAAAGATTGAAGCACCTGTGGACAAGATTCTTTCTTATCTGGAAAAGGAAATCATCCGCCGGGACAATGCCCATACCAATGATTTCTTGAAAAATGTGATCAAAGACAGCTACGACCGTCTGATCGCTCCTTCTATTGAAAGAGAGATCCGGACTGCCCTGACAGAAAAGGCAGAAGAAGGCGCGATCAGTGTCTTTGGCAAAAACTTAAAACAGCTTCTGATGCAGCCGCCGATTACCGGAAAAGTGGTGCTCGGCTGGGATCCGGCCTTCCGTACCGGCTGCAAGCTGGCTGTTGTTGACGAGACCGGAAAGGTGCTCGATACCAAGGTGATTTTCCCGACGGCGCCCCAAAACAAGGTAGCAGAAGCTAAGGCAGAGCTGAAAAAGCTGATCACCAAATATCATGTATCTCTGATTTCAGTCGGTAACGGTACGGCTTCCAGAGAATCAGAGCAGGTGATCGTGGACTTTATCAAGGAAAGCAAGCTGCCGATCTCTTATGTGATCGTCAACGAAGCAGGAGCCAGTGTATATTCGGCTTCCAAGCTTGCAACCGAGGAATTCCCCAATTTTGACGTGGGACAGAGAAGTGCGGCTTCAATTGCCAGACGTTTGCAGGATCCGCTTGCAGAGCTTGTTAAGATCGATCCCAAGTCTATCGGTGTAGGCCAGTACCAGCATGATATGAACCAGAAAAAGCTGGATGAAGCCCTCGGCGGTGTGGTTGAAGACTGCGTAAACAGCGTGGGTGTTGACTTAAATACAGCATCTGCATCCTTACTTTCCTATATTTCTGGTATTACCAAGGTGATTGCCAAAAATATTGTTGAATACAGAGAAAATAACGGAGCTTTCAAGGAGCGGAAGGAGCTTTTAAAGGTTGCTAAATTAGGCCCCAAGGCATATGAGCAGTGCGCAGGCTTTTTGCGTATCCGCGATGGTAAAAATCCGCTGGATGCCACCAGTGTGCATCCGGAATCCTATGCGGCAGCCAAGGCTCTTTTGGAAAAGACAGGCCAGACGCTTTCCGATGTCGGACATGCCAAGTTAGCCATGCCTAAATCCGGAAGCAGGGAAATGAAGGCTCTGGCAGCAGAACTGGGTGTTGGTGAAATGACCCTTTCTGATATTGCCAAGGAGTTGGAGAAGCCCTCCCGCGATCCGCGTGCGGACATGCCCGCTCCGATCCTTCGAAGCGATGTCATGAATATGGAAGATCTGAAACCGGGCATGCGTCTGAAGGGTACCGTGCGCAATGTCATTGATTTTGGCGTTTTTGTGGACATCGGTGTGCATCAGGACGGACTGGTGCATATCTCCAAGATTACCGACCGCTATATCAAGCATCCACTTGAGGCTGTCAGTGTCGGAGATATTGTGGAAGTGGAAGTACTGAGTGTGGATCTTGCCAAAAAGAGGATCCAACTGACCATGCGGTTTTAAAAGGCGTGTGCGGAAAAATACTTTTCCTGATTTTGGTACTTGCATAATGCAGAACAATCGTATATAATCTGCAAGTGAAAAGAACAATTCTTCGGGGTTGGGTTAAATTCCCTACCGGCGGTAAAGCCCGCGAGCAATGATTGCATGATCCGGTGTAATTCCGGGGCCGACAGTATAGTCTGGATGAGAGAAGAAAGTCAGATGAGCCGTTTCGATGGCTTGGCTTTTTGTGAATGGATAATCCCCGATCGTTTGTCGGGGATTTTTTTTATCCAAATCACACAGGAAGAGGCGTCCTTTTTATATGTTATATGCATGCTGTCGTGTTGGCAGATATGCATTCATTTGAAAGGAGATCACAGACATGAGTGAAAAAACAACACAGGTAACAGTCAACAGAGGCACAAAAAAGAAAGTTAGCATGCGCAAACTGACAGGTACGGCAATGCTGTCTGCCATTGCATATGTATTGATGTTTTTGGACTTTTCGGTTCCGTTTATGCCCAGCTTCATCAAGATGGATTTATCCGAGCTTCCTGCTTTGATCGGTTCCTTTGCATACGGACCGGTGGCAGGCGTGATCATCTGTCTGATCAAAAACGTACTGCATCTGTTTATTACAACGACAGGTGGCGTAGGAGAACTGAGCAATTTCTTGCTGGGTGCATCCTTTGTACTGGTTGCCGGAGGTGTATACCGTTTTAAAAAGACCCGTACCGGTGCTTTGATCGGATCCGTTCTGGGGGCTGTGCTGATGGGACTTTTCAGTATCGTTTCCAATTATTTTCTGGTTTACCCGATCTACTACAATTTTATGCCAAAGGAAGCTATCCTTTCCGCATATCAGCTGATCTTTAGCGGCGTGCACAATATTTTAGAGTGCCTGATCGTCTTTAATGCACCGTTTACCTGCATCAAGGGACTGATCAGCGTCGTTATCACATTTTTGATTTACAAACGACTTTCTCCGATTTTAAAAGGAAATGAAGAGTAAAGTACGGCAAAGGCATGCTGAGACAACGGCCTCTATAGGCTGTTAAAAGTAAGATGAGATTGAAAATAAAGGGCCTTGGACTGCAGCATATAGATGCGATGCGGTCCGAGGCTTTTTTTGGTATTTGATTGCCATATGACAGATTTCTGATCAGGATATCTAATTGACAGGTTAGCCGTGCCTATTGCTTGCACTTTTGTAAAAATCAAGTATAATAAAAATGTGTGACTGGGCTTAGCCACCTTTTTATAAAATATGACTGGTCAGGGCCGTTTCGCCGGCTGTGACGATTACAGAAATATACATTCAGGAGACCGGATATATGAGCGATACAAAAAAAGATGTCTTAGAGACAGAAAACATGGATGCGGAGACTGATGCAGGAATGGAAGAAAAGACTACAGATGCCGTACCACAGGACAATACAGAAGTATCAGAGGAACCGGCTTATGAAAAAACAGAGCTGACAGATCCGATTTACGAAGTGGATGTGCATATCAAGGCTTCCGATTTGTTTGATTATTCACTGCGGCATTCTTATACCTCATTGAGTGGATTGCTTTCAACAATTATTGGATTTCTCATGATCTATGCATATTTTGCCAAAGGCGCAAGTGTATGGTATTTATTATTCGGAATTATCGTGGTTGTTTATATTCCGGCTAACCTGTTTCTGATGTCCAGACAGCAGGCTATGCAGGAAACCTTTCAGAAGCCGTTGCGTTATACCTTTTATAAAGAAGGAATGGCTGTTTCACAGGGAGATGCACAGGAGGTGATCGGCTGGGATTATATTCTCAAGGCAGTGGCTACTTCCAACAGCATTATTGTTTACACAGGTAAAAACAGAGCATCCATTTTCCCAAGAAGGGATCTTAATCCGGATGCAACAGCATTGATTCAGGTATTATCTACACATCTGGATCCTAAAAAGATCAAAATAAAACAATAAAGGATAATGGCAAAATATTTTTGTCAATATATTTAAGATGGTAATAGAAACATTTCAACCCAAAGAAACATATCAGTGTGGTTTTGAGATCGGCCAAAATGCCAGGGCGGGAGAAGTATATGCTCTGGTTGGAGATCTTGGCGTCGGAAAGACGGTGTTTACACAGGGAGTGGCAGCCGGGCTTGGTATCACAGAGCCGGTCAACAGTCCAACGTTTACGATACTGCAGGTTTATGATGAGGGCAGACTGCCTTTTTATCACTTTGATGTGTACCGGATCGGCGACCCGGAGGAAATGGATGAAATCGGATATGAGGACTGCTTTTACGGAGAAGGAGTCTCCTTCGTGGAGTGGGCTGATCTTATCCGGGATATCATGCCCGATGAGACACGCTGGGTTACAATAGAAAAAGATCTGGAAAAAGGCTTTGATTATCGTAAGATTACGATTACCGATCCGTCAGATAAGGAAAAGACGGCGGATGAAAAATAAAGAATAAACAGGTGAGTATTTATGAAGATTCTTGCAATAGACAGTTCCGGTCTCGTGGCAAGTGTGGCGGTTATCGAGGATGACCGCCTGATTGGAGAATATACGATCGATTACAAAAAGACACATTCGCAGACATTACTTCCGATGTTAAATGAAGTAAAAGAAATGATCGAACTGGATCTTTCGACGGTGGATGTTGTGGCAGTGGCAGCAGGACCGGGCTCGTTTACCGGACTTCGTATTGGCTCGGCAACCGCCAAGGGGCTTGCAGAGGCTCTGGATCTTCCTATTGCGGAGATACCGACCATGGATGCCATGGCTTACCAGCTTTTAGGCTTTGACGGCATCATATGTCCGATCATGGATGCCAGACGCAATCAGGTATATTCCGGCTTCTACTCCTTTGAGTGGAAGGACGGAGAAGAAAACGGCTTTGTATTTAAAATAGAAAAACCACAATTTGTAGAGGATATGCATACCGTTATCCGGGAATTAAATGAACTGGGGCGTCCGGTCATGTTTCTGGGTGATGCTGTGCCGATTCAGAAAGAAGCCATCCGGACAGAGCTTTCTGTTCCGTTTGGATTTGCACCGGCTAACTGCAACAGACAGCATGCGGGTGCAGTTGCGGTTCTGGCATTGCAATATGCCAAAGAAGGCCGCCTTGTAAAGGCCTGTGAGCACAAGCCGGAATATCTGCGCTTGTCGCAGGCTGAAAGAGAACGCATGGAGAAAGAAAATGCTTCCAGATAATGAGATTATGATCCGCGAAATGACCATGGATGACCTTGATACCGTGGTTGAGATTGAGAAGGAATGTTTCAGCGTGCCGTGGTCAAAACAGGGTTTTATGGATGCGCTTCAAAAAAACGACGCATATTATATTGTCGCAGTAGCAGATGACAGGGTTGTCGGATACTGCGGAGCTTATGGAGTGTGTGATGAAGCGGATATCAATCAGGTCGCTGTGACTGAGGCGTATCGCCGTGGCGGTATCGGAGAGCAGATGGTCAGACTGCTTTTGGACGGACTGATACAGAGAGGGTATCTGTATACTACACTGGAGGTGCGAAAGTCCAATGCGGCAGCAATCGCTTTGTATGAAAAGCTGGGATTTGTTTCAGAAGGAATCCGCAAAAACTTCTATGAAAAGCCCGCGGAAGACGCTGTCATCATGTGGAAAAGATAGACATTAACGGTAAACATTACCGCTAGGATATAGATACATGTTCCTGTATAATCAAGATAATTAGCAATGGCTAACTACTTGACAGGGCAAAATGCTCTGACCGACAGGATAGTTGGATTTTATACGCATCGGAAAACGGAAAGGAACATGACAGATGAGAGAATTTGACAATCAGATTTTAAAAAAGGTTTTCTGCAACAAATGCGGAAGAGAAATGCCTGTGGAAAATGGGATGCTTCGGGTAGGTTGTTTTGGAGCAGACCAGGTTTTTGGATATTTTTCCCGAAAAGACGGGGAACATCACAAGTGGGATCTGTGTGAGCAGTGTTATGATGAGCTGGTCGGCACATTTCGGATTCCACCATCAAAAAAAGAGGAAACGGAGCTTATATAAATGTTGGACGTGTGCCTTCTTGGAACAGGCGGAATGATGCCGTTACCATATCGCTACCTGACATCAATGATGGCAAGGTATAATGGACAAAGTATATTGATTGATTGCGGAGAAGGTACCCAGATCGCAATGAAGGAAAAGGGATGGAGCCCCAAACCGATTGATATTATGTGTTTTACACACTATCATGCTGATCATATCAGCGGCCTGCCGGGAATGCTTCTTACCATGGGCAATGCCGAACGCACCAGCCCGCTTCTGATGATCGGACCCAAGGGACTGGAGAGAGTTGTCAACTCGTTGCGCGTGATCGCGCCGGAGCTTCCTTTTCCGATTGTATTCAAAGAAATTACACAGGATGAAGAACGCTTTCAGTTTGAGGGTTTTCATATTGATGCATTTAAAGTCTGCCACAATGTGATCTGCTATGGCTACCGTATTTCTGTTGAGCGGAACGGCAAATTTCAAGTTGACCGTGCCAAGGAACAAAATATTCCGGTTGCCTGTTGGAATCGTCTGCAGCACGGTGAAAGTGTCGAATATGAAGGCTGCTTTTATACGCCGGATATGGTCATGGGGGAGGATCGCCGTGGAATCAGTGTCACTTATTGTACGGATACCAGACCGACGCCCCTGATCGAAAAATATGCGGCAGATACAGATTTGTTGATTCTGGAAGGTATGTATGGTGAAAGGGAAAAGCTTGCCAAGGCCAGAGAACACAGACATATGATGTTTGAAGAAGCTGCGACGATTGCTGCAAAAGCAGACCCCAGGGAGCTTTGGCTTACGCACTATAGTCCGTCCCTGACGCGTCCCGAGGAATACATGAGGGATGTTAAAAAGATCTTTCCGCGTGCTCATGCGGCCCGGGATGGGAAGACTGTGGAGCTTTGTTTTGAGGAAGAATGACATATGAAAAAGATTAAGGGGACCAGAAAAATTGTGCTGATCATCGTTTTGGCAGCATTGGTTCTCGGCTATTATTTTTATCTGTCCAACCGGAATACACCGGCCGGATCAGGGGAAACAGATGTTGAGACCATGACGGAAAGCGAGAGAGTGCTCAGCCGGGATCTTCAGACCAATTATCCGCCGACACCGCGAGAAGTAGTTAAGTACTTCAGTGAGATCACGGAGTGCTTTTACAATGAAGAACACACTGACGAGGAACTGCAGGCTCTTGGCCTGAGAATGCGCGAAATCTATGATGATGAGCTGGTAAACAATCAAAAAGAGGAAACATATCTGGACTTATTAAAGTCAGATGTTGAGGATTTTAAGGAAAGCGGACGAACGATATCGAGCTTTGCTCCTTCGTCCAGTCTGGATGTTGAAACCTTTGAAAAGGATGGACATGAGTGTGCCCGTCTGTACTGTGTTTATGATATCAAGCAGGATGGACTGCTTTATCAGACAACACTTTGTTTTATTTTAAGAAAAGACGAGGATTCACACTACAAGATTTACGGCTGGAAGGCGGTTAATCCCAATAAGCAGACGAGTGAGTGATCAAGTTAGGGCAAAATACCTTTTGACCCTAACATCATTATATAAAAACAGGAAGTGGAATTGTGACAGAAGATATTTATATTTTGGGAATTGAAAGTTCGTGTGATGAAACAGCAGCCTCCGTTGTAAAAAACGGTCGTGAGGTTTTGAGCAATGTGATCTCATCCCAGATTGACCTACATACACTTTATGGAGGTGTTGTACCTGAAATTGCCTCCAGAAAGCACATTGAAAAAATCAACCAGGTTGTGGAACAGGCACTAAAGGACGCCGAAATGACCATGGATCAGATCACAGCGATTGCCGTGACTTATGGACCGGGCCTTGTGGGAGCTTTACTGGTAGGAGTCTCTTTTGCCAAATCTCTTGCATTTGCGCTTGGCAAACCGCTGGTCGGAGTCCATCATATTGAGGGGCATATCAGTGCCAATTATATCGAGCATAAAGAGCTGGAGCCGCCGTTTGCGTGTCTGGTTGTATCAGGAGGACATACGCATCTGGTGGTAGTAGAGGATTATGGAAAGTATCAGATTCTTGGAGCTACCAGGGATGATGCTGCCGGAGAGGCCTTTGACAAGGTGGCGCGCGCGATCGGACTCGGTTATCCGGGCGGTCCCAAGATTGATAAAGTGTCCAAAGAAGGCAACCCGGATGCCATTCATTTTCCGAGAGCAAAGGTGGAAGGCAGCGAATATGATTTCAGCTTCAGTGGGCTAAAATCAGCGGTTCTCAACTATATCAATTCCTGCGAAATGAAGCACGAGCCGGTTTCTGCGGCTGATGTGGCAGCTTCCTTCCAAAAGGCAGTTGTAGATGTACTGGTAGAGCATGCCATGACCGGTGTACAAACATATGGCTTTAAAAAGCTGGCAATAGCGGGTGGAGTAGCTTCCAACTCGGCATTACGTGCTGCATTTGAAAAAGCATGCAAAGAAAACGGTGTGGAATTTTATTGCCCAAGCCCGATTCTTTGTACGGACAATGCGGCTATGATCGGTGCTGCCGGATATTATGAATATATGCAGGGGACGCGCAGTGGCTGGGATCTTAATGCGATTCCCAATCTGAAGCTGGGCGAGCGCTAGGACTAATATTGTAGAAGAAAGAAGGGAAAAAGGTCTGTCATGGACAGATCCGGACTGGATACATGAAAACAACTGCCATTGTACTGGCTGCAGGGCAGGGAAAAAGAATGGGTTCTGATGTGGCAAAGCAGTTTCTGCTTTTGGACGGAAAGCCTGTTCTTTATTATTCTCTGAAAAATTTTGAAGAAAGTCTGGTTGATGATGTGATTCTGGTGACCGGTGATGGGATGCAGGATTACTGCAGGGAAAACATTGTCAAAAAATATGGTTTTCAAAAAGTCAGGGCAATTGTTACTGGTGGAAAAGAAAGATATCATTCCGTGGCTTATGGGCTGCGAGCGGTAGAAGCAGATTGCGATTACGTCCTGATACATGATGGTGCCAGACCGTTTGCCAATCCTCCTATTATTGAAAGAGGCATGGAGGCTGTTGCAAAATATGGGGCGTGTGTTGTCGGTATGCCTGTAAAGGATACAATCAAGATCAGTGATGAAAATGGATTCTGTGAAAGTACCCCCAACAGAAACCGGGTGTGGCTGATCCAGACACCGCAGATCTTTTCTTGTCCATTGATACATGGAGCATATGAAAAGCTTCTGCAGGAAGAAAAGCGTCTATTGGAAAAAGGAGTAGCGATTACAGACGATGCAATGGTGGCAGAGCTCTTTACCGATCATAAAGTGAAATTTGTTGAGGGAAGCTATCAGAATATCAAACTGACTACACCGGAGGATCTTGAGATTGCGGAAGTGTTTCTGAAACACGAAAATGCCTCTGTATTAAGATAGCGCATTACTATGTGCTTACTGCACGGATAAACCCTTGAAACACAGGAAGAATGCCGGTTGGAAGGTAAAAATTCACCGCAGATAAATGTGCGTCAAATTTATGTTTTTGGAGCCGGATATCATAAAATAAAAAATTTTGTAAAAAATTTGAAAAAAGTTATTGACTCTAAAAAATAACTTTGATAGAATAACACTTGCGTCGGCTGAGAGACAACAGCTTGACACGAGTGGAGAGGTATCGAAGTGGTCATAACGAGGCGGTCTTGAAAACCGTTTGTCCGCAAGGGCGCGTGGGTTCGAATCCCACCCTCTCCGTTGAGCATTCAAGCTCAATACAGATGGTAAAATAGTTTTTCAACTTTTTTGGAGAAGTACCCAAGAGGTTGAAGGGGCTCCCCTGGAAAGGGAGTAGGTCGTTAATAGCGGCGCGAGGGTTCAAATCCCTCCTTCTCCGTTGGTTATTTCCAACCATCCGGACCTTGAAAACTAAACAGCAATGCAACCCTGAAAAATTCCAAGAGAAAATTTCAGAACAAGTCTTATAAAGAGACAAACCAAAACAGTAAAGAAGAACGGTTAAAATTAGCCAAGTTGATTTTGACCGGGATGCAAACTATTAATACGAGAGTTTGATCCTGGCTCAGGATGAACGCTGGCGGCGTGCTTA
>Ga0129314_1000063_pt1 | contig 132958 bp, 125 predicted proteins | sample O1111metagenome_FD_94431 | JGI IMG/M metagenome (GOLD analysis project Ga0129314, IMG submission 94431) | Orangutan individual fecal microbial communities from fecal samples from Wisconsin, USA - O1111 metagenome | ecosystem: Host-associated > Mammals > Digestive system > Large intestine >...
CTGTTCCCATTCCGAACACAGAAGTTAAGCTCATCAGTGTCGAAAATACTTGGCGGGTGACTGCCTGGAAAAATAGAGCGGTGCCAACACAAAGCGTGATTCATTTTGAATCACGCTTTTTTTGTGTGCTGGAGGAAAATAATAAAATGAAATATCAAGTTTTACTGAAACAAATTGTTCAACAATACCAACATATTCTGGGGGAAAATCTGGTTGGAATTTATCTTCACGGCTCCGCAGCCTTCCGTTGTGATACACAGGAAAGTGATATTGATTTTATTGTCGTAGTAAAAAGAGAGATATCTCAGAAGCAAAAGGAAGACTTGATTCGTCTACTGTTGGATTTGTCTCCAAATGCTCCCCAAAAAGGTTTTGAAATGAGTGTGGTTTTGCTGGATGATTGTCTCCATTTTCAGTATCCAACACCCTATCAGCTCCACTTTTCGATTGCACATCAAAAACAGTATCAGGACAATTTGTCGGTCTATTCCCAGAAGATGCAGGGGGTTGATTTTGATTTAGCTGCCCATTTTACAGTGATTCAAAGGGTTGGAATCGTTCTATGGGGAGACCCTATCTGCTCGGTGTTTTCTTCGGTACCATGGGAGTACTATCTGGATAGCATTTACCGAGATGTGGAAGATGCGCCACAGCAGCTGACAGAAGATACGGTTTCGGTGATATTGAATCTTTGCCGTGTGTGGGCAGCATACCAGGAAAAGATGGTATGCTCCAAGCTGCAAGGAGGTGAATGGGCACTTTCTCGCATACCTCAAATGTATCAGAGGAATTTGAGAAAAATCCTATGTGCTTATCGTGATGGAAATAAGGCAGAAATCTATTTGTCAGATAGCTTCAGAGCATTAGCAGAGCTTCTGTTGGAGCAAATTTGCAAAGTCAGGGCCCAAATTCCCTATTGAGATTTTGTGGAAAATCCGTTACAATGATAAAAAAGGAGGCGCTGAGATGGGATTTTCCATGTTTGGACTTTTTGATACATTCTTTCCCTTTTTCTTTGGAACGATATTTTTGCTGGTGATTGGGGTGTTTCTTTTCACAATCGTCCGGGGAATCAGTCAGTGGAATCACAACAACCACAGTCCCAGACTGAGTGTGCAGGCAAAGGTGGTTTCTCGCCGCCAGCACCATGAACACCACGCCAATCACGATGTCGGAACCGGCATCAGCAGCACAAGCTATTACGCGACCTTCGAGGTGGAGAGCGGTGATCGCATGGAGTTCCACCTGAGCGCCAAGGAGTATGCGATGCTGGCAGAGGGTGATGAGGGAGTCCTGACCTTTCAGGGAACCCGTTATCAGGGCTTTGACAGAACCCGCTCGTCGTACAGCAGATGATGAGAACAGCTTCCCGGGCGGCTGTCAAGCGTCCGGTTATATGAAAAGCAAAGAGCGAATTTGGCATAAATAAACAAAACTCCGATTCAAAAATCGGAGTTTTTCTGATGTTGCGAAAACCGTAAAAAGATTGACTTGCGGCGGAAAATCGCTTATAATATTATAATGTATCAGAATGGCTATTTATGTATTTAGCTAAATATATTGTAGCACAGAACAAAGAAGAATTCAATACCTTTCAGCAAAATATTGAATTCTAAGGGAAGAAAATTGTACACAATATACAATTGTTAAATAAGCGGATTGGAGTGGATAAGCCTATGGTGAATGTTAAGCCGGTACATCTGGGTAAAAATGTTCGAATGAGCTTTTCTCGGATTAATGAGGTTTTGGAAATGCCAAACCTGATTGAAGTGCAGAAAAACTCCTACAAATGGTTTCTTGAGGAGGGATTAAAGGAAGTATTTAAAGATATTTCCGAGATTTCAGACTATCAGGGCAATCTGGTACTTGACTTTATCGACTACCGTCTTGACGAAAAACCGAAATACAGCATCGAAGAGTGTAAGGAGCGCGACGCAACCTTTGCCGCTCCTCTGCGCGTGCGCGCCAGCCTCCTGAACAAGGAAACCGGCGAGGTCAAAGAGCAGGATATCTTCATGGGTGATTTCCCGGTTATGACACCAAGCGGTACATTTATCATCAACGGCGCAGAACGTGTTATCGTTTCTCAGCTGGTGCGTTCTCCGGGTGTGTACTACAGCGTATCCCGCGACAAGGCTGGTAAAGAGCTTTTCGCTACGACCGTAATTCCAAACCGCGGTGCATGGCTGGAATATGAGACCGACTCCAACGATGTCTTCTATGTCCGTATTGATAAAAACAGAAAGCTGCCGGTTACCACCTTTATCCGTGCTCTGGGCCTTTCCAGTGATGCACAGATTCTGGATTTCTTTGGCGACGATATCCGTATCGTTTCGACCATCGAAAAGGACAGCACCAACAATACCGAGGAGGCTCTGCTGGAGGTCTACAGAAAGCTGCGTCCGGGCGAACCTCCAACAGTAGACAGCGCACAGTCCCATATCAATGCGCTGTTCTTCGACGCAAGAAGATATGACCTCTCCCGTGTGGGACGCTATAAATATAATAAGAAGCTGGGAATTGCCGGCCGTATTAACGGACACATCGTGGCAGAGCCAATCATCAACAGCCGCACCGGCGAAGTGATGGCAGAGCCGGACGAAGTCCTTTCCCGTGCAAAAGCAGAGGAAATCGAGCGCGCAGGCGTTGATACCGTTTTCCTGAAGTGCGGCGACAAGGTTGTTAAGGTAATCTCCAACGGCATGGTCGATATTCTGGACTATGTTTCCTGCTATACTCAGGACGAGCTGGAAGAAATCGGCGTAAATGAAAAGGTTCGTTTCTCTGTTCTCTGCGAGATTCTCGACAGCTGCACCTCCGACGAGGACCTGCGTCAGACCATCAAGGAAAGAGTGGACGACCTGATTCCAAAGCATATCATCAAGGATGATATCTTTGCTACCATCAACTATGTCTGCTGTCTGGGCAACGGCGTCGGCACCACCGACGACATCGACCATCTGGGCAACAGAAGAATCCGTTCCGTCGGCGAGCTGCTGCAGAACCAGTTCCGCATCGGCTTCTCCAGAATGGAGCGTGTTATCCGCGAGAGAATGACCACCCAGGCACAGGATATGGAGGTCATCACTCCACAGGCTCTGATCAACATCCGTCCAGTTGTGGCAGCAATCAAGGAATTCTTCGGTTCCTCCCCGCTGTCCCAGTTCATGGACCAGAACAACCCTCTGGCAGAGCTGACCCATAAGAGACGTCTGTCCGCGCTGGGCCCTGGCGGTCTTTCCAGAGACCGTGCGGGATTCGAGGTACGAGACGTACACTACAGCCATTACGGAAGAATGTGCCCGGTTGAGACCCCTGAAGGCCCGAACATCGGTCTGATTTCCTATCTGGCTACCTTTGCAAGAATCAACAAATACGGCTTTATTGAGGCGCCGTACCGCCGTGTCGACAAAGAGACCGGCAAGGTCCTCAATGAAGTAGAATATATGACTGCTGACCGTGAAGACGAATTTATCGTTGCACAGGCGAACGAACCGCTGACCGAGGAAAACACCTTTGAAAACAAGATGGTATCGGTTCGTCACCGCGACATGGTAAAAATCGTAGAGCGCGAGCAGGTAGACTACATGGACGTATCGCCAAAGATGGTTGTATCGGTCGCAACAGCGATGATCCCATTCCTCGAGAACGACGATACCAACCGAGCTCTGATGGGTGCGAACATGCAGCGTCAGGCAGTTCCGCTTCTCAAGACAGAAAACCCGATTGTCGGTACCGGTATGGAGTACAAGGCAGCAGTTGACTCGGGTGTCTGCGTCGTTTCCGATGTCAACGGTGTTGTTGACAGAGTGGACGCAAACCACATCGTGGTCAGAACGGAAGATGGAAACCTCAAGGAATTCCATGTGATCAAGTTCCTGCGCTCCAACCAGGGCACCTGCTTCAATCAGCGCCCAATCGTCAGCGCCGGCGAGCCTGTCAAGGTTGGTCAGGTACTGGCAGATGGCCCTGCAACCAGCAACGGCGAGATTTCTCTGGGTAAAAATGCCCTCATCGGCTTTATGACCTGGGAAGGCTACAACTACGAGGACGCGGTTCTGCTCAACGAGAGAATGGTCCGCGACGATGTCTACACCTCGATTCATATTGAGGAACACGAAATCGAAGCTCGTGACACCAAGCTCGGTCCGGAAGAGATCACCCGCGATATTCCAAACGTCGGCGAAGATGCCCTGCGTGAGCTGGATGACCGCGGTATTATCCGAATCGGTGCTGAGGTTCATTCCGGTGATATTCTGGTTGGTAAGGTTACACCAAAGGGTGAAACCGAGCTCAACGCAGAGGAACGACTGCTGCGCGCCATCTTCGGTGAGAAGGCAAGAGAGGTTCGTGATACCTCCCTGCGCGTTCCTCACGGCGAATACGGCATCATCGTGGATGTAAAAGTATTTACCAGAGAAAACTCCGACGAGCTTTCTCCGGGCGTTAATATGGTGGTTCGCTGCTACATCGCACAGAAGCGTAAGATTTCTGTCGGTGACAAGATGGCGGGACGCCACGGAAACAAGGGTGTTGTTTCCAGAATCCTGCCGCAGGAGGATATGCCGTTCCTGGCTGACGGTCGTCCGCTGGACATCGTGCTCAACCCGCTGGGCGTACCTTCCCGTATGAACATCGGACAGGTGCTGGAGGTCCATCTGGGCCGTGCAGCCTCCGAGCTTGGCTGGAAGATTATGACACCGGTCTTTGACGGTGCAAACGAAAATGATATTAAAGAGTGTCTGGAGATGGCAGGTCTGCGCGGAGACGGCAAGACCACCGTATATGATGGCCGTACCGGCGAACCGTTCGATAACCCGGTTACCGTAGGTTATATGTACTACCTCAAGCTTCATCACCTGGTTGACGATAAGATTCATGCCCGTTCCACCGGTCCATACTCGCTGGTTACCCAGCAGCCTCTGGGTGGTAAAGCGCAGTTCGGTGGTCAGCGTTTCGGTGAGATGGAGGTTTGGGCACTCGAGGCTTACGGTGCTGCTTACACTCTGCAGGAAATCCTGACCGTCAAGTCGGACGATGTCATCGGACGTGTTAAGACCTTCGAGGCAATCGTAAAGGGCAAGAATGTTCCAAAACCGGGTATCCCGGAATCCTTCAAGGTACTCATCAAAGAGCTGCAGTCGCTGTCTCTGGATGTCAAGGTACTGGATAAAAACAATGAGGAGATCGATCTCAAACAGGATCTGGATGACGATATGGGCTTTGGCGCCAACGAGCGTTATCAGGAAGATGACGGCACCACCTTCGAAAGCGAAAATGTTGCAGTCGATTCCGAGTTCGAGGACAGCTTTGCCGTTGAGCATCCGGACCTGCCGGAGGATGATGATTTCGGCAGCCTGCTGGATGAATTCTCCGATTTTGGCATTGATGATGACAGTGATGAAAATATGTAATAGGGAAGAAGGGGTCGTAAATGGAATTTAATGTATTCGAGTCTATTAAAATCGGCTTGGCTTCTCCGGAAAAAATCAGGGAATGGTCTTATGGTGAGGTTAAAAAACCGGAAACCATCAACTATCGAACCCTGAAACCAGAACGCGATGGTTTGTTCTGTGAGCGAATCTTTGGTCCAACCAAGGACTGGGAGTGTTACTGCGGAAAGTATAAACGCCTCCGTTACAAGGGCAAGATCTGTGAGCGCTGCGGCGTTGAGGTCACCAAATCCAAGGTTCGTCGTGAAAGAATGGGTCACATCGAGCTGGCTGCTCCGGTTTCTCATATCTGGTACTTCAAGGGTACATCCTCCAGAATGGGCCTTCTGCTCAATATGTCTCCAAGACTTCTGGAAAAGGTGCTGTATTTTGCATCCTATATCGTAACCGACCCGGGTACCACCAATCTGAAAAAATACACCCTTCTTTCTGAGAAGGAATACCGCGATATGCGCGAGGCCTATGAGGACGAGTTCCAGGCTTCGATGGGCGCAGAAGCAATCAAGACCCTGCTGGAGGACCTCGACCTGGAACAGCTCTCCCTCGAGCTCAAGGACGAGCTGGAGACCCTTCCGGTCGGTCAGAAGCGTGCAAGAATTTTGAAACGTCTGGAGGTCGTTGAGGCATTCCGCCTCAGCGGCAACCAGCCTTCTTGGATGATTATGGATGTTGTTCCGGTTATTCCGCCGGATATCCGTCCAATGGTTCAGCTCGACGGCGGTCGTTTTGCTACCAGCGACCTGAATGATCTGTACAGAAGGGTAATCAACCGAAACAACCGTCTGAAAAAGCTCATCGAGCTGGGCGCTCCGGACATTATCGTCCGCAACGAGAAGAGAATGCTGCAGGAGTCGGTGGACGCACTGATCGACAACGGCCGTCACGGTCGTCCGGTCACCGGTCCAAACAACCGTCCGCTCAAATCTCTGTCCGATATGCTCAAGGGTAAACAGGGTCGTTTCCGTCAGAACCTGCTCGGTAAGCGTGTTGACTACTCCGGCCGTTCGGTAATCGTTGTAGGACCGGACCTGAAGATGTATCAGTGCGGTCTGCCGAAAGAGATGGCACTCGAGCTGTTCAAGCCATTCGTTATGAAACGTCTGGTAGATCAGGAAATTGCCACCAACATCAAGAATGCCCGCAAGATGGTAGACAGAGCTTCTATGAAGGAAGTATGGGATGCGCTTGAGGTTGTCATCAAGAACCACCCGGTTCTGCTCAACCGTGCGCCTACCCTGCACCGTCTGGGTATTCAGGCATTCGAGCCAATTCTGGTCGAGGGCCGTGCAATCCGTCTGCATCCTCTGGTATGTACCGCATTCAACGCGGACTTCGACGGAGACCAGATGGCGATTCATCTGCCGCTGTCCGCAGAGGCACAGGCAGAGGCTCGCTTCCTGATGCTGGCAGCAGGCAACCTGCTCAAGCCGTCTGACGGCCGTCCGGTTACCATCCCGACTCAGGATATGATTCTGGGCTCCTACTACCTGACCATGGTTCGTGATGACGAGCCGGGCGCAGGCAAGGTATTCCGCAACTTCGATGAAGCGAAGATGGCATACGATACCGGTGTTGTCGGCCTGCACGCACCAATCAAGGTTCGTGTTTCCCGCGAAATCAACGGCAAGACCATCAGCCGCATCATCGATGCAACGGTTGGCCGCATCATCTTCAATGACCCGGTTCCGCAAGATTTAGGCTTTGTAGACAGAACCGATTCTGAAAAGCAGTTTGACCTCGAGGTTGCTTTCCTGGTTCGTAAGAAAGAGCTTGGAAAGATTATCGACAAATGTATCCGCACCTGCGGTACTGTCAGAACCTCTGAGATTCTGGATAAAATCAAAAATCAGGGCTTTAAATATTCCACTCGAAGCGGCCTGACCGTAGCGGTTCGCGACGCTTTGATTCCGGAGAACAAAAAGGAACTCATCGCACAGGCAGACGAAAAGGTTGCTCAGATTAAGCGTCAGTATGACCGCGGCCTGATTTCGGACGATGTTCGTTACGACCGTGTTATCAAGGTTTGGAACGAAACCACCGATATGGTTAAGAAAGAGCTGAGCACCACCTTCGGTGAGCGCAACCCAATCTATATGTTTGCAGATTCCGGTGCGCGAGGCTCTATGGAGCAGATTCGTCAGCTGGCGGGTATGCGAGGCCTGATTGCAAACACCTCCGGTAAAGCGATCGAAATCCCGATTAAGTCTAACTACCGTGAAGGTCTGAACATCTTGGAGTACTTCCAGTCCTCCCGAGGCGCTCGTAAAGGTCTGGCAGATACTGCGCTGCGTACCGCGGACTCCGGTTACCTGACCCGTCGTCTGGTTGACGTTTCTCAGGATGTTATCATCCGCAGCGACGACTGTGGTACCCACGAGGGTATCATGGTTTATGATATCGAGGACAGTGGCCGTACCATCGAAAGTCTGGCAGAGCGTCTGACCGGCCGTTATCTGGCAGATGATGTGGTTCATCCGCAGACCGGCGAGGTTCTGGCAACCCGAGAAAAGATGATCGATGAAAAGACAGCTCAGAAGATTGTGGACGCAGGCATCACTCAGGTGAAGATTCGTTCCATCCTCAACTGTCAGGCTAAGAAGGGCGTCTGCGCGAAGTGCTACGGCGCGAACCTTGCAAACGGCCAGCCGGTCGGCATCGGTGAGGCAGTCGGCGTTATCTCCGCACAGTCCATCGGTGAGCCTGGTACCCAGCTGACCATGCGTACCTTCCATACCGGCGGCGTTGCTTCGGCAAGCGATATTACCCAGGGTCTTCCAAGGGTTGAGGAGCTGTTCGAGGCAAGAAAACCGAAGAACGCAGCAATCATCAGCCATGTTTCCGGTGTTGCGAACTTCCGCCTGGACCACAAGGGTGCAAATACCGTCAACATCACCAGCGCGGATGGAGAGGTCTTTACCAAGATCGTTCCGTTCGACTACAAGATTATCGTTCAGGAAGGCCAGTATGTCGAGAAGGGCCAGCTGATTACCGAAGGCTCGGTTGAGCCGGGTGAGGTTCTGGCAGTCAGCGGTGAGCTGGCAGTTCAGGATTACCTGATTAAAGAGGTTCAGCGTGTATACCGTACTCAGGGTGTAGATATCAACGATAAGCACATCGAGGTTATCGTTCGTCAGATGATGCGTAAGGTTCGCATCGACGACGGCGGCGACACCAAGCTGATTACCGGCTCTCTGATTGATAAATCCGAGCTGCGCGAAGCCAACGAGGAGTTACTGGCTCTGGAGGCACAGGATGGCATCCATCGCAAGCCTGCAACCGCACACGCAGTCCTCATGGGTATCACCAAGGCTTCTCTGGCAACCGACTCCTTCATGTCCGCCGCTTCCTTCCAGGAGACCACCCGTGTCCTGACCGAAGCTGCAATCAAGGGCAAGGTTGACCCACTCAGCGGCCTGAAAGAAAACGTTATCATCGGTAAGCTGATTCCTGCCGGTACCGGTATCATCGAGTATGTTGAACCGGAAGCTGAGGAAGCAGAACCGGAGGTAACCGAAGCTCCTGCTGCTGAGGGCGGCATCGTAGAGGCTCCCGAAGACGCACAGGACGAAAGCGTTGCATTCTAATTGATTGTTTCTAAAAAGCACATTGGATGATTCCAATGTGCTTTTTTGCGTTTTGCAAAAATGTTTGTTTAGGCGCGTTGTCCGCAAAATACAATATCGTTTTATGAAAGTTTTTCTTTCGGATGTAAAATAAAATCGAACGAATATGTACAATGTGATGAAAATGTGTTTTTGTGAACAAAAACAGAAAAGGCAGTTGACTTGTCAATCTTTATAAGATACTATGTATGTAACAAAGATCTTTGTAATATTACTGCAAGGAGAATTTAATAATGTTAAGAAAAATTATTGCTGTATTACTGGCATCATCCATGTTACTCATGTGCAGTCCTTCCGTGTTTGCTGATGAAGAGGGAGAAATTCTGCCAACAGACCCAATTGATACTGTAATAGAATCATTAGATGTCTACAATTATGGAGGAGTTTATGTTGAAAATGGACAAGCATATATTTCAGCAGTAAATGTAGAATCTTTATCTAGAGTTTTATCTACAAAGCTATCTAAAAATAGAAGTGTAGATTTACAAATAGCAGAGAATACAGTTAAATACTCCTACGGTGAACTTTTAGATGCCCAAGAAAAGATTGTTCAAAGCATGGAAAGTGAAAACGAATATGCAATATATGAAACCTATATTGGGCAAAAAGATAATGTACTAGGAGTAGGTTCTCCAGAGTGGACAGATGATAAAAAACAAGAAGTTTCTAAACTGAGTGGAATAGATACAGAACACATTTCTTTTTACATTATGACAGAAGAAGATGTAGAAAAAGAATTTTTCCCTGAAGAAATAAATGAAGAAGTTGATAGTACAACTGAAAGAGCAACAACACTTACTCCAAAACCTGGGGATAAACTGGTATGTAATAGTAAAGCATTTTCTTTGTGTACACCAGTAGTTTGGGGGCAAGGTACAGCTCAAAAAGGAGGCTTTATAACTTGCGCTCATACCGAAGACAAAACAGGACAAGCTATTAAGGATGCAAATGGTAATATTATTGGCTGTGGTTCGGTATGGGAGTATGGTGGATATTATGACTTTACCTTAGTTGAACGAGCATCGAATAATGTTAAAGGCAGTTTTGTATTACCTGATGGTAAAAAAATTCAAGCATCAAAAGCACCAATAGAAGGAGAAACGATTTACAGGTATGGTCAACATCACCCAACTCCTGTTTCGGGAACCGTTATTAAAACAGATGTTAAGGTGAAACATACAGGTACAGGAGTAGTAATTACTGGCTTTAAAACAGATGCACCTATCGTTGCTGGTGATAGCGGTGGACCAATTATGACCAATAGTTCTACTGGAAAATATGTTTTGGTTGGGTTGAATTCAACTGTTAATTTTGGTACATATATACGCAATATTTTATCGAATTATAATGCCAAATTATCGAGTGTATTTCCAGATAAATAGGAGACAATTACTATGAAAAAAAAATTGGCGCTGTTTCTTGTAGCAGCAATGGTTTTGGGAATGGGGCTGAACACGGTGGCAGCAACAAAAAAATACACCCAGAAACAGCTGCGCGAGGTGGAAGCTGAAATCGACAAGCTTTGGCAGGATTATCCCGAAATCAGTGAATTGTGGGTGGATAAAAAGCAAAACCGCGTTGTTGTGACGGTTGTGGGCGGTGCTTCTGCGCTGAAGAAAAAGGTAAAGAAGATGAAAAACGGCGGTGCAGTTGCGTTTGAAATTGCCGAGGAATATGAGGACAGTGAGTTGCCGGACGATATTCCAGTGACAGTGGAACAGACACTGTCACAAAAGACGACAGCGATGTATGATGCTCTGGTCAAGAGCCTCAAGAAAAACAGCAAACAGTACACCTATGTGGAGGTTTACCCAGAGCAGGGCAGAATCTCCATCGGGATGCCGTCCAACAAATATCTGGAAAAAGCGATGAAGGCGGTCAATGCGTATCAAGACAAAGAGGGAGTTTCGGTCGAATACCACCTCTGCCCATATTCGCGCTATGAAATCAACAAGGCATACCAAGAGATAGAACAGGACAGCTTAATCAAGAAAAACCGCTCGTCAGGCAAAATTAATGCGATTGGAATATCAGGCGATTGTATTTCTATCCGGTACTCGAAAAAAATTGACGGATTGGAAAAATGGCGCAGCAGCCATAAATATGCAGATATGATTGTTTTGGAGCTGATTGCAAAATAAATACAACAGAGACAACCGAAGCTCCTGCTGTTGAGGGCGGCATCGTAGAGGCTCCCGAAGATGCACAGGACGAAAGTGTTGCATTCTAATTGATTGCTTCTAAAAAGCACATTGGATGATTCCAATGTGCTTTTTCTTTTGCTCGAAACCGAAAGAACAACTTCACCAAAAAATCACTTTAAATTTAGCTAATTGTCGAATTGATAAATAATTCTAATATGCTACAATAATAGCGATAACCCAAAGTCTCATTTAAAGGAGGAACAAACATGAAAAAAATTCTCAGCCTCGCCCTGATTGCGGCAATCGTAGCTTCGATGATGGTTCTCCCGTCCTTTGCGGCTCAGGGGAAAAAGCAAAAATCGAATCCGGACATCGGAATTTCGGAAGAAACACAGAAGTCCAACCCGGACATCGGCGTGGTTTTGGAGGAGCCTCCGACAGCACCAGCCGAGGTTGACCCGGAACAGGCCAAAAAACAGGCGGAGCTGGAAAAATGGTACAAGGGCCTGACCGAAGAACAGCTGGCATTTGTCCGCTCGGCCATTGAACAGGAGACCAAGGACCAGCTTCAGGTTGAGGAACAGAAACAGAGAAACGAGATAGACAAGGTCAAAGCTTACCTGAAGAAAAATCTTGCGAAAACCCATTACACCTATCTTTCCAACGAAAACGGCGTGCTCAGAGTGGGAGTTCCAAGCGCCAAATACATCGAGAAGGTAGATTCCCTATATCAGAAGTACACAGAAAAGACACCGAATCAGGTGAGCGTCGTTTACGAGCTTTGTCCTGCTTCCCTGAAGGAGCTGGAAAAAGCCAAGAGCGCGCTTGAAAAGGATAGCCAGCTCCAGAAGCTGATGGCAAAATCCCGCATGAGCATCGTCATCAACAAGAGCTGCATCGAGCTGTATTGCACCGATGGAACCTCGAAAGGCTTTGACAGTTGGCTGTCTGCTAATCAGTATGAAAATCTGATTCAGGTGCGCTGGTACCAGAAGGTTCTGCCGACCGATTCCGTTGGCCTGTAAGCCCTACCATAAATTGCAAAACGACATAGAAGGCAAAAGGGAGCAAAAATTGCTCCCTTTTGCTTTTTCTATGCGAATACCACGCGCAAAATCCGGGCAGAATCAGGGGGAATGTTTCGCTTTGTATAAGGAAAAGAGCGTAGGAATTAGGAAAATTGGTATAAAAGTCGATAGAAAATTTGTTGACAGAACGCCCGAGGAATGATAGAATATTTAATTGGTAGGGCTTGACCTACTAAGAAATTTTCTATACTTTAGTAAGGAGGTGCAATATGCCAACCTTTAACCAATTAGTTCGTAAAGGCAGAGAGTCTGTTGAGAAAAAGTCCACAGCTCCAGCTCTTCTGAAAGGATGGAACTCCCTGAAGAGAGAAGCAATCGACCAGAATTCTCCACAGAAACGTGGTGTATGTACTGCAATCAGAACCCAGACACCAAAGAAACCAAACTCCGCGCTGCGTAAAGTAGCAAGAGTACGTCTTTCCAATGGAATCGAGGCTACCGCTTATATTCCAGGTATCGGTCACAACCTTCAGGAACACTCCGTTGTTCTGATTCGTGGCGGCCGTGTAAAGGACCTCCCTGGTGTTCGTTACCACATCATCCGCGGAACACTCGATACTCAGGGTGTTGCAAACAGACAGCAGAGCCGTTCTAAATACGGTGCAAAACGTCCGAAGAAGAAGTAATAAAACTCCGATTTATTTTGAGAACAAATGCTCATGTGAGCTTTTATATAGCTGAAAGCAGGGAGCACCTGCGCTCGGCGTCATAGAAGACTTCACAATGGCTAACGGGAGTTTTGTCACTTTCGAGTACCTATGAATTCAGACTGTGAAGGAGGGAAGCGAAGTGCCAAGAAGAGGTCAAATCGCTAAACGTGATGTTCTGCCAGATCCAATGTATAATTCGAAACTGGTAACACGTTTGATCAACAACATTATGTACGACGGTAAAAAGGGCGTAGCTCAGAAGATCGTCTACGGTGCATTCGAAATTGTAAACGAGAAGACCGGTAAAGATGCTCTGGAGGCTTTCAAAGAAGCTCTGGAAAACATCATGCCGGTTCTGGAGGTAAAAGCTCGCCGTATCGGTGGTGCTACCTACCAGGTACCAATGGAGGTTCGTCCAGCTAGAAGACAGACCCTGGGTCTGAGATGGCTGACCAACTACTCTAGAGCTCGTTCCGAGAAAACCATGAAAGAGCGTCTGGCTGGTGAGATCATTGATGCAATCAATGGTACCGGCGGTGCTGTTAAAAAACGTGAGGATACTCACAAAATGGCTGAAGCAAACAAAGCTTTCGCACATTACAGATTCTAATCAGGACGGTTACAAGACAGCAGTGCCTGAACGGGCACGGCTGTCTTGGCTGATTCTGGTTTTTTGCTACTCGAATATGATTACAAGATTGCGAAGGAGGACAATATGCCAAGAGACGTTTCATTAGCATTGACTCGTAACATCGGCATAATGGCGCACATCGATGCTGGTAAAACCACTACCACAGAGCGTATTCTTTACTATACCGGTATCAATCACAAGATCGGTGAAACTCATGATGGTAGCGCAACGATGGACTGGATGGTACAGGAACAGGAAAGAGGTATTACAATTACTTCTGCTGCGACAACCTGCTATTGGAAAGGCCACCGTATCAACATCATTGATACTCCTGGACACGTTGACTTTACAGTAGAGGTAGAGCGTTCCCTGCGCGTCCTCGACGGTTCTGTAACAGTAATGTGTGCTAAGGGCGGAGTAGAACCACAGTCCGAGACTGTTTGGCGTCAGGCTGATAAATACCATGTTCCAAGAATGATCTACGTCAACAAGATGGATATCATGGGCGCAGATTTCTATAATGTTCTGGACATGATCCATGATCGTCTGAAATGTAATGCTGTTCCGATTCAGCTGCCAATCGGCGCTGAAGCATTCTTCGAGGGTCTGATCGACCTGGTTGAGATGAAGGCTTACATCTACAACGACGATATGGGTAAGGATATTTCCGTTACCGAGATTCCGGAAAACATGAGAGATCAGGCTGAGGAATACCGTATCAAGATGCTCGAATCCATCTGTGAGCAGGACGAAGAGCTGATGGAAAAATACCTCAACGGTGAGGAACTGACCATTGAAGAGATCAAACACGCAATCCGTGTTGACACTCTGGCTAACAGAATGGTTCCAATCTGCTGCGGTACTTCTTATAAAAACAAGGGCGTTCAGAAGCTGCTGGATGCAATCGTTGACTACATGCCGGCACCTACCGATGTTCCTGACATCAAGGGTGTAAGCTTGGATACCGAAGAGGAAGAGGACAGACCTTCTTCTGATGACGCTCCGTTCTCTGCTCTTGCATTCAAGATTGCAACTGACCCATATGTAGGTAAGCTCTGCTTCTTCCGTGTATACTCCGGTATTGTTAATACTGGTGATACCGTTCTGAATGCAACCAAAGGACACACCGAGAGAATCGGTCGTATCCTGCAGATGCACGCAAACCACAGAAAAGATATCGAGACTTGCTACGCTGGTGATATCGCTGCAGCTGTTGGCGTTAAAAAGGTTACTACCGGTGATACTCTCTGTGATCCAAAGGCTCCAATCATTCTGGAATCGATGGAATTCCCAGAGCCTGTTATTCGTGTAGCAATCGAGCCTAAGACCAAAGCAGGTCAGGAGAAGATGGGTATCGCTCTGGCAAAACTGGCAGAGGAAGACCCGACCTTCAAGACCTACACTGATGAAGAAACCGGACAGACCATCATCGCTGGTATGGGTGAGCTCCACCTGGAAATCATCGTTGACCGTCTGCTGCGTGAGTTCAAGGTAGAAGCAAACGTAGGTAAACCTCAGGTAGCTTACAAAGAGACCATGAGAAAACCTGCTGACATCGACATGAAATACGCTCGTCAGTCCGGTGGTAAAGGTCAGTACGGCCATGTTAAGATCAGAGTTACTCCAAACGAGTCCGGTAAGGGCTACGAGTTCATCAACGCTGTTGTCGGTGGTGCTATTCCGAAGGAATACATCCCTGCAGTTGACGCTGGTATCCAGGGTGCTATGCAGGCTGGTATCCTCGCAGCTTACCCGGTAGTTGACGTTAAGGTTGAGCTGTACGACGGTTCTTACCATGAGGTCGACTCCTCTGAAATGGCATTTAAGATCGCTGGTTCCATGGCATTCAAAGAGGCTATGAGAAAGGGCGACTCCGTACTGCTTGAGCCTATCATGAAAGTAACCGTTATCACTCCAGATGATTACCTGGGTGATGTTATCGGTGACCTGAACTCCCGTCGTGGCCAGATCCAGGGCATGGATGCAAGACATGGCGTACAGCAGGTCAATGCTTTCGTTCCTCTGTCCGAAATGTTCGGCTATGCAACTGACCTCCGCTCCAAAACACAGGGCCGTGGCCAGTACACCATGGAGCCTTCTCACTATGTAGAAGTTCCAAAGAGCATCGCTGAAAAGATCATTTCTGCCAGAACCAAAGGCGAATAATCGACTGCCACAGCCGGGAACCATCCCGAATGGAGCCTGATTGGGCGGTTTCAAGGGAATAATTCTGCTTTTTTACAGGATTGCTCTTGATTTTTAAATCATAAATTGTTACAATACGAATTGTAACATATAAATACGATTGCGGGTGAAGGAGGAGGATTTCCCTCCATCCTTCCCCCGTCTATACAAGGGAGGAAATAACAATGGCAAAAGCTAAATTCGAAAGAACTAAGCCACATGTTAACATTGGTACTATCGGCCACGTTGACCACGGCAAAACCACTCTGACTGCTGCTATCACAAAAGCTCTGTCCCTCAAAGGTCAGGCTAAATTCGAAGATTACGCAAACATCGATAAAGCTCCAGAAGAAAGAGAACGTGGTATCACAATCAATACTGCTCACGTAGAGTATGAGACTGATAAGAGACACTATGCTCACGTTGACTGCCCAGGACATGCTGACTACGTTAAGAACATGATCACTGGTGCTGCTCAGATGGACGGTGCTATCCTCGTTGTATCTGCTGCAGACGGCCCAATGCCACAGACCCGTGAGCACATCCTGCTCTCCCGTCAGGTAGGCGTTCCTTACATCGTTGTATTCATGAACAAAGCTGACCAGGTTGACGACCCAGAACTGCTCGAACTCGTAGAGATGGAAATCCGTGACCTGCTCAACGAATACGACTTCCCAGGCGATGACACTCCAATCGTTTGCGGTTCCGCTCTGAAAGCTCTGGAAGCACCAAACGATCCTTCCGATCCAGCTTACGCTCCAATCTATGAGCTGATGGACAAAGTTGACGAGTACATCCCAACCCCAGAAAGAAAACAGGATCTGCCATTCCTGATGCCAGTTGAGGATATCTTCACCATCACCGGCCGTGGTACTGTTGCTACTGGTAGAGTTGAGAGAGGTATCATCAAACTCTCCGACGAGGTTGAAATCGTAGGTCTCCAGGAAGAGAAGATGAAGACCGTTGTTACCGGTATCGAGATGTTCAGAAAACTGCTCGACTTCGCTGAAGCTGGCGACAACATCGGTGCTCTGCTCCGTGGTGTTCAGAGAACTGACGTCAAACGTGGTCAGGTACTCTGCAAACCAGGTTCCATCCATCCACACACCAAATTCCATGGCCAGGTTTACGTTCTGAAAAAGGACGAAGGTGGCCGTCATACCCCATTCTTCAACAACTACAGACCTCAGTTCTTCTTCAGAACAACTGACGTTACTGGCGTAATCAAACTGCCAGAAGGTGTTGAGATGTGCATGCCTGGCGATAACGTAGAGATGGACGTTGAGCTGATCACTCCAATCGCTATCGAAGAAGGTCTGCGTTTCGCTATCCGTGAGGGTGGTAGAACCGTAGGTTCCGGCGTTGTTACCAAGATCGTTGAATAATTTTTTGAAATAGTTCTTTCGATCACAATGCAATCAAAGAGCACAGCCATTTGGCTGTGCTCTTTTTTTATGATCAAAAAATGCACCGAGGACAGCTTCGGTATATCTTTACAAAACTGGTACGAGAAATCAATAAAAGTGACAACAAGATTACAAAATTCAGAAAAACAGGTTGTTTTTTTGTAATTTATATAGTATACTGAAATATAGAGAATTCTACCAGCAAATGCAATTTCTTCCGTAACGTTGAGATTTAGATGAAAAAAGAGAAAGGAGGCGGCACGGAATGAAATGGATCAAAAAAACACTTGCATGGGGAGCAGCTTTGATGATGTCAGTGAGCATGAGTGTCGCCTCATCCGCAGCGCAGCAGCTTCCGGTCGGACTGTTTCTTGCCCCGACCATGCCGATTTCCCTGAGCCAGCAGCAGTATCAGATGGACCTGAAAACGGCAGTGGTGCGCCATACCAAACAGACCGCTTCCTTCCTGTCGGTGTCCGCTCTCCAGACGCTCGACCCGGAACAGATGGTCTTTTACCCGGGTGATACGCTCTATATCCCGCTATTGGATGGAGCGTCCGGCAAAGCATACGCGGAAAAAAATCTTCCTTCTAACTGGTCCTTCCGGTCGGAGGGATTAGGCCCGCAGGCAGTCTCCAATGTCCGCTGGGCGAATGAAACCGGCGCGCTGACTTTGGCAGTCGATTTTGCGGATGCACTTCCGCAGGCCGACGCAGTCAAAGTCTCCGGCACGATTCTCTTTTACGACCAGCAGAACAAGGTCTACAACCAGCCGATTGTGATTGCAGCCACCTTCCAGAATCTGACCCGAGAGGTGAACCCGGGTGTGGTGAACGAAATCGTCTCCCCGATGACCCTTCATGCGGGCAAGAATTATCAGGGCGAAGCGGTCACCCTTTCCTTTGGGGGCGATGTCCTCTTCCAAGAGGCCGTCTTGCAAGAGGGAAGCATCGTCTACCTCAATCTGGACCGCAGCTTCGATAGCAAGATTGCAAACCGCTATCGTTCTTTCGATATTCAATGCTATCATTTTATGGGCGATGAGGACACCTTTCAGAAACCGGGTCGGGTTTGCCTGCCGGCGCAGCGCACCGATTCCTATGTCTATGAGGTGGTGGATGGAGCCCTCAAGCGGATTCAGTCCTCCTATGATGAGGAGCACAACCGCATCTGCTTTACCGCAGAGTCACTGGGCTACTATGTAGTCTCTCCGATTATCATGGCATAATGAAATATGGCCAACCAAAATCAAAAGGATGTGGAACGCTCCACATCCTTTTTTTCGTTTTGGGGGAAAATTTCTGAAACTTGTCCGAGAATCGCTACTAAAATTTGTATGGTATTATAGTTGGCTAGGTATTGTGTAATACAAAGTACTATGCTATAATATGGCTATGGGAGGGAAGAGCATGAATACTCAGTTTCGAAAAGGGGTCATAGAGATGTGTATTCTCGCGCTGATTGAGCGAAAGGATATGTATGGCTATGAGATCGTTCAGAGTATCGCCTATTACACCGAAATCAACGAAGGGACGGTTTATCCAATCCTGCGGAGATTGACACAGGAGGAATATTTTGTGACCTATCTGAAGGAAAGCACCGTCGGCCCTGCCCGAAAATATTATCACATGACAGAGAAGGGCAAGGGCTATCTCGGCTCCCTGAAGGCAGATTGGGATGATTTTTCAAAGATGGTAAACGATATTTTAAGAGGTGAGGTTCTTGAATAAACAGGAATATTTGCAGCGTTTGGAAACCTGCCTGCGTCACAAGCTCTCTCGGGAAGAGATCGATGACATCATGCGCGATTATGCGGAATATTTTGAGGAGGGCAGACGGCAGAGCAAGCAGGATTCCGAAATCTCTGCCAAGCTCGGGGACCCAGAGCTGGTGGCCCAACAGCTGATTGAGGAAAGTCAGGAGCAGAATACAGAACATTATTCTGCATCACACCCAAAATCAAAGGAACAGAATACCCTGCTGGCGGCGGTTACAAGCGGCTGGGAGTCGCTGAAATCCCGCTTTCAGGAATGGAGACACAAGGAGGGCGGCGAGGAAACTCCGCCGGAATCTCAGCAGGAGCCGGAAGCCGCACAGGAAAAGGTGCAGGAGAAAGCGCCACGGGTCGGCGGTGTTGAGGTTCTGATTCGCTTTGGACGCTGTGTGGTCAGAGCCTGCCGCTGGTGCCTGAATGCAATCATCGCCTCGATGCTGACAGTTACGGCAGGGATGATTTCCGCAGGGCTGATTGGTATGGCGGCATTTCTGGAAGGAACGCTGATTGGGGCGCTGGCAGTCGGTGTGATTGTCCTGCTGCTGGCGGTGTTCGGTATCATCCTGTCTGGGTTTGCCGTTGTGCTGTTTGGAAAATGGGCTGGTCTCGCTGCCATTTCCGCCAGTGCCGCAGTCATCGGATTGGCAGCGCTGTTCAGCATCTTGCTCTATCATGGCATTGTGAAATTCTGGAAATTCTTTGTCAGAGGCTTTTGGGTCGGCGTGCGACTGTGGAATCGGATGCTCCATAAATTTGAAGGCTGGCTGATTGCTCCCAAGTCCGCAGAGGAGGAGGCTCCAAAGCAGCCGGCAATTCCGGACAATCTTCTTCCGGTCCCTGTTTCGGCAGATTTGGAGCAGGACAACCCGACAGCAGGAAAGGAAGGATGCTAAATGAAAAAATCAATCATAGCAGCGGTGTCCTGTTTTGCGGTCGGCGTTGTGGGTCTGGCAGTCAGCCTGCCTCAGGTGGCAGGAAATGCCATTGAGCTGTACAACGAGGTTGTGGTCGGAGATTTGGACAACTTGTACGAGGAGCAGAGCCTGCCCGCAGGCATTACCAGCCTTCTGGTCGTTAGCCAGGATTCGCGGCAAATCGGTCAGGTTCTAGTTGAGGTTCAGCAATCGCCGGACGCACAGATTCATATCGAGAGCATCAACACGGTCTGCGAGGAATTTCCGGTCGAGCTGCAATCGCAGGACACTCATGGGACAATCATGCTTCAGGGCGCCAAGCGCAAAAACGTGGTGCTCAATCGGGAAAGCGTCAAGCAGATCATCTACAATCAGTTCAACTACTACAGCCGCATCATTCTGAAAGTGCCGAACGATGTCCGGATTGAAAATATCGAAGAGGACAATGTTTATTTTAATGTGATGCCGGGAGTGGAATTTGTCAATTCTGACCTGATTCGGCAGTATGGCTATATCCCAAACCGGCTCAAAAGCAGCAGAAAACCAACAGAAGCAACCACGGAGCAGGACAATCACAGTCTGATTTTCCCGACCGATATCATCAAAAAGGAAGATGAGCTCAATCAGTACCGCGATGACTTCGCAGAAGGGGACATCGACAAGGAGGAGTATCTGGCTGAGATGGAGCGAATTTTCGACGAAGCCAAGGAGCTGAGAATCCAGCAGCTGACGCAGGCGGGCAAAGGAAATCTGACACCAAGCGTCGAGGAGATCTACAAGATGCTGACCGAGTACAATCAGGTGGATGCGATGCTGCTGGAGGCGCAGAGAAGCTACGACCAAGGCGAAATTACGCAGGAAAAGCACAACAAGCTGGTGGAGTCCTATTCCGATACGCTGGCAAAACAGAACAGCCGAATTTATGAGCTCAAGCAGTCCATGCAGGAGAAGAACGGCTACCTCTGGGACATCGCTTCGATTCAGGAATAGAACCCTTCTACCATCCATGACACCCTCATCAATTTTGATTCATCCATAAAAGAAACGCACGGGCAATTATTTTGCCTGTGCGTTTCTTTTTGGAGATTTTCCTATTGTGAAAAGAAGATGCTAGAATTTCTTGATCTGTTCGTCGTTGAGGCGTTTGATGATTTCTACAGCCAGTTTGATGGAGTTCTTGTAGTCTGCAACGCAAGCAAATCCGTAGTGAGAATGGATGTAACGAACCGGAACACCGATTACGATAACAGGAACACCGCCGTTGGAAGTGTGGATTGGGCCGCCGTTGGTGCCGCCGCCGGAGCGAACAGATTCCTGTACCGGGATACCCAGCTCACGACCAAGCTCAAGAGAGAAGCGCTGGAAGCGAGGGTTGGTAACCATGCAGCGGTCAAAGTGACGGAGCATTGGGCCTTTCTTGATTGCGGTCTGGATGAAGTAGTCCGGAGTGAAGGTATCATCAGCCGGGCAGCCTTCGAAGCAGATTGCAATGTTTGGTTTTACAACGTCGCGGGTAACGAAAGCACCGCGCTCGCCGATTTCTTCCTGACAGGACAGAACACCGACAGTGTCAACGTCGAGGTCGTAGTTTTTGAGTTCCTTCATAGTTTCCAGAACAGCTGCACAACCCAGACGGTTATCGAATGCTTTACCAAGCATCACATCGGTTTCCTCGTTGTACTCGAAGGTAACGTCCGGAACAACCGGTGCGCCGATGTGAATGTTAAAGACCTTCTCAACCTCTTCTTTGCTGGTAGCACCGATATCGATGACCATATCAGGGATGGTTGGACAGCCTCTCTGGCCTGCGCTCAGGAAGTGAACCGGAGTGCTGGCTACGATACCGGAAACCCATCTGCCGTCATAGGTCTGTACCTTTACCTTGTGGGCAGGAACGGTGTAATCGGACCAGCCGCCCAGAGGCAGGAAACGCAGAGTGCCGTTTGGTTTGATTGCCTGGATCACAAAGCTGACCTCGTCACTGTGTGCGTCGATCATAACAACAGGTTTTGTGCCGGTGTTTTTATCAGAATTAATATAGACGTTCAGGTTGCAGTCATGTCTGACAGAACCGAGCTGCTCGTCCTGAGCGAATTTTTCTGCAATTTCAACAACCTGGTCCTCAAAACCGCAGGCACCGTAAGCATTGGAAAGAGATTCAATTAATTTTAAAGAGTTCATTTTACTTTACCTCCCTTATTGCCCTAAAAAGATGGTTTTAAGCCGATATCAGAATCGGGAAAGCATCTAGATACGAAAAAAGTAATGTAAATGCTTTCAATTTATCGAGGACAGTATATCACAACTGCGGGGAAACTGCAACAATAATTTCATATGTTTATACGAAAAGGGAATGAATTTTATCTTCAGAATGGGTCATGATAGGGAAATTTATCTGGTCAGTATGGATGGATATGCAGAAAGGAATTGTAAATATTAACAACAAAAAAGCCGGAATCGCCGCAAAATCCCAGATTTGGCCGGTTTGGACTCTGGCAAAAAGCATAAAAAGCAGGTGAAAATTTTTGTTACATACAAGTTGGCTGCCGGGCTCCCAATTCAGATAGAGAAAGAGGAAATCGGACAGAGTGGATAACAAGAACAGATGAGAACAAAACTGAATTTTGAGAAAGGGAAAAATATCATAACAGGAAAAAAATCAAAAACCAGATGATGAGGAAGTGAATTTTTGCCAGGTTGTTATGAAAGTAACAAATTTCACCTTGAAAAATAGATTAAAGCCACGATAGCTGCCAAAAAGGAACGGATTTCATACAGTTGCTTTGTGTAATAATCATAAAAAGTGAAAACTACTTGTTTTCATGCAATTACAAATTGTAATACGACTGAAATAATAAAATACAAATAGTTAAATGAGGGTCGAATTATTGTACATTATGACGGAAACATATTGCAGAAATAGATGAATTGATAAATTGCGTGAACTACCAGACGAAAGCGCAGGCGATAAATATAAGATATTACGAATAAAAATATAATCCGCAAAAATCACCCAAACCAAACAAAACTCGGGTTCACTTGAATGAAATATGTACTACTAAACAGATATATTGTGCAAAAGATACAATAAAGGTCAAACACTTCTGATGGTTTTGAGAAAATAGACCAGAAATCCCTTTGTTTATTTTGTTTAAATGAAAGACGCGAAAATGGGCATTTCGTAAAAATGTGAACAATTTTCCATAAAACGAAGTATAAATATTGAAAAATGGATTTCGTTGTGCTAAAATAACATACAGAACGAAAATTCAATATGAGCTTATTGCTAAGAAAAGAACAAACAGCACAGTGAAATTTAGGGAATTTGTTCATCCGAAAAGCTCGTATGAAAATTTAAGAGGGGTGAAAGCACTTTAATCATTCTTTGCAAGCCCCAATCTTTCCGCCGTGCAGAACCTGCAAACCACGGTGGGGGTTCAAGGAATTATTTTAAGTAGCAGAAGGAGGAAAAATGTATGCTGAAGTTTATAGGTAAAAGACTCTTGTATGCAGCTGTTACATTGTTTTTGATTGCAACTGCAACATTCTTCTTGGTAGCGGGAGCTCCGGGAGACCCAATCGCAGCAAAGGTAGGCCAGATGCCGGAACAGGCACAGGCTATCATCAATGCAAAGTATGGCTTCGATAAGCCGGTCACAGAGCGTTACTTTATGTATATGAAGAACCTGCTGACCACCGGTGATTTCGGTGAGTCCATTATCTACAACGGCAAAACTGCCAACGATGTTATCAAAGAAAACACACTGATTTCCGCTAAGATCGGTCTGATGGCTCTGATCCTTCAGGTTACCATCGGTATCTGTCTGGGTATGATTTCCGCACTGAACCGAGGACGCCCGGTGGACAACATCATTCGATTTATGGTTGTTCTGGCCATCTGTGTACCAAGCTTCGTTTTCGCGGCGTTGCTACAATACTTCTTGGCGTTCAAGTGGAAGCTGGTACCGGTCTTCGGTTGGGGCCAGCTCAAACACTACGTCCTGCCGGTTACTTCGTTCGCACTCGGCGGTATCGCTTCCTACACGAAGTACACCAGAAACAGCACCCTCTCTGTTATCAGTGAGGACTATGTTGTAACTGCAAAGGCAAAGGGCTGCAGCAAGGGCAGAGTCGTTAGAAAGCACATCTTCCGCAATGCGATGATTCCAATCGTTACCATGATCGGCCCAGCCGTTGCAGGTATCTTCGGTGGTTCCTTCGTTATTGAAAAGATGTTCTCGATTCCGGGACTTGGATGCTACTATATGAAGTCGGTATCCGATAACGACTACACCATGATTATCGGATTGACCATTTTCTACGCAATGCTGTACGTTGCATCCCTGATCGTGGTCGACATTCTGTATGGTCTGGTAGACCCACGTATCCGTGTTGCCAACAAGAAATAGAGGTGAGATAAGATGGCTGAGAATCAGAATAATACAATGGTTCAGGAAGCTCCGCTGACAGATGACCTGTTCGAAAGAATCGGTACAGAGGGTTTATCGGGAGAAGATATCGGTAAACAGTCTCTGACATACTGGGCGGACGTTTGGAGAAGATTCCGCTCCAACAAAATGGCACTTTTAGGTTTGATCCTTCTGGTTTTGGTAGTCTGCCTGCTTTTCGCAGGACCGATGATGTCGGGCAAGGATTATCAGTTTATTAATACCGCTGTCAAAAACCAGGGACCAAGCTCCGAATATTGGTTCGGTACCGATGATATGGGCCGTGACCTGTTTACCCGTGTTTGCGTAGGCGGCCGAGTTTCCATCTATATCGGTCTTGCTTGTACCTGCGTTATGTTCGTTGTCGGCTCTCTGGTCGGTGCTCTGGCCGGTTTGAAGGGCGGCTGGGTCGATGACCTGATCATGCGAATCTGCGAGCTGATTGGTAACCTTCCATACCTCATCATCGTTGTAATCCTCTCGATGGTAATGGGAAGAAGTATGTTCTCTCTGGTATTTGCAATGTCGTTGACCTCATGGGTCGGCACCACCCGTATGGTTCGTGGTCAGATTCTCCAGATCAAAGAGATGGACTACGTTCAGGCTGCAAAAGCACTGGGCGCTAACACCAAACGAATCATCCTCAAACACCTGCTTCCAAACACTCTGGGCATCATCATGGTTGACGTTACCATGTCTGTTCCGGGATTTATCTTCAGTGAGTCCTTCCTGAGCTACATCGGTTTGGGTATCAGACCACCGGAAACCAGCTGGGGCGCACTGGCAAGTGCAGGTCAGCAGCAGTTGATGTTCTATCCTTATCAGCTGTTCTTCCCATGTCTGCTGATCGTTATCACCATCTTGTCCTTCCATCTCATCGGCGATGGACTTTCGGACGCACTTGACCCGAAACTCAGACAGTAGGAGGAAGCAATCATGAGCGAAAAAATATTAGAGGTAAAAGATTTAAATGTTTCCTTCCATACCTACGCAGGCATTTCCCATGCAGTTCGTGGCGTTGATTTCCATCTGAACCGCGGTGAAACACTGGCAATCGTCGGCGAATCTGGTTGTGGAAAAACAGTAACATCCAAAGCAATCATGGGCTTGCTGCCAAAGCCGCAGACCCAGATTAAGATGGACGGAGAATCCGCCATCCTGTTCCATGGAGAAAATCTCCTGGACTACACCGAAAAGCAGATGACCGAGATTCGCGGAAGCAAAATCTCGATGATTTTCCAGGACCCGATGACCTCCCTGAACCCGACCATGAAGATCGGTGACCAGATTATGGAGAGTATCATCATCCACCAGAAGATCAGCAAAGAGGAAGCCAGAGCACAGGCACTCAAGATGCTGGAGCTGGTTAAGATTCCAAACGCAGAGCAGAGAATGAAGCAGTATCCGTTCGAGTTCTCCGGCGGTATGAGACAGAGAGCAATGATTGCAGTTGCTCTGGCTTGTAAACCGGAAGTGCTGATTGCGGACGAACCGACCACCGCTCTGGATGTTACCATTCAGGCACAGATCATGGACCTGATCGGCGAGCTGCAGAAAGAGCTGAACATGGCTGTTATCCTGGTAACCCACGACTTGGGCGTTGTTGCCAGCGTTGCAGACCGGATTCAGGTTATGTACGCAGGCAAGATTATCGAGCGCGGAACCGTAGACGAAATCTTCTACCATCCGACTCATCCATATACCAGAGCGCTTCTGAGCTCGGTACCAAAGGTTAACACCAACAACAAGGAGACCCTGTATTCCCTGAAGGGTACTCCTCCGGATCTGATCAACCCACCAATCGGCTGCTCCTTTGCACCGCGTTGTGAGTACGGCATGAAGATCTGCCGTCAGAAATATCCGGAAATCACTCAGTTCACTGACTCTCAGCAGTGCTCCTGCTGGCTGCATCATCCAAAGGCAGACGTAAGCGGACTGCCGGCAGAGATTTTCAAAAGGGGGTAGGAAGACGTGGCTGAAAAGGAAGTACTGATTGAAGTAAAAGACCTGAAAAAATATTTCCAGGTTGGCAAACACGCAACCCTGAAAGCGGTTGACGGTGTAAATTTTAAAATCTACAAGGGCGAGACACTGGGTCTGGTTGGCGAGTCCGGCTGCGGTAAAACCACCTGCGGCAAGACCGTTATGGGTCTGTACGAAGCAACCGGCGGTCAGGTCATCTTTGATGGCGTTGACATCCACAGTCTGAATAAGAAGGAGAAAAAGGAATTTACCAAACGGGCACAGATCATTTTCCAGGACCCGTACTCCTCTCTGAACCCTCGTATGACCGTTGAGGATATCATCGGTGAAGGTATCGATATCCACGGCCTGTATAAAGGCGACGCACGCCGCGAGCGCATCCATCACCTGCTCGAGCTGGTTGGCTTGAACAAAGAGCACGCAATGCGTTTCCCGCATGAGTTCTCCGGTGGTCAGCGCCAGCGTATCGGTATTGCAAGAGCGCTTGCAATCGAACCGGAATTCATCGTTTGTGACGAGCCAATCTCCGCATTGGACGTTTCCATTCAGGCACAGGTTGTCAACCTTCTGATTAAGCTTCAGAAGGAGCTGGGTCTGACCTACCTGTTCATCGCCCACGACCTGTCGATGGTAAAACATATCTCCGACCGTGTCGGCGTTATGTATCTGGGCAGCATGGTAGAATTTGCAGACAGTGACGAGCTGTATGCAAAACCGCTGCACCCATACACCAAAGCCCTGATGTCCGCAATTCCGATTCCGGACCCGAATGCAGAAAAAGAAAAGAAACGTATCCCGATTGAAGGCGAGATCCCGAGCCCAATCAATCCAAAGCCAGGATGCCGTTTCGCAGCCCGCTGCAAATATGCAACCGACGAGTGCAGAAAGACCACTCCGGAGCTGGTTGAAGTTTTGCCGGGTCACTTTACCGCTTGTCACAATGTCAAGAAAATCAATGAATTAGGTCTGTAGAGTACATACAGCTAATGATAAACGTTAAGGAGGAAGTAATAATGAAAAAATCTAAATGGCTTGCTCTTCTGATGGCTGCAACCATGGTTATGGGCGTCATGACCGGTTGCGGTGGCGGTGACACCAATGCACCAGCTACCGGCGATGCAGGTACAACTGCAACCACCGAGAAGAAAGACGAGAAGAAAGATGACAAGAAAGACAGCAAGGGTGGCGAGCAGGTAATCAACCTGAGCTCCGGCAGCATCGTTGTTGGTCTGAACCCAATCCAGAATACCACCAGCCCTGACAACTCGGCTCATAACAAAATCTGTGACACTCTGGTAAGAAACAATGCTGTTGAAGGCAATACCACTGAAATCGTTCCTGGCGCAGCAGAGAGCTGGGATGTTAGCGAAGATGGTCTGACCTACACCTTCCATATGCGCGAAAACGCAAAATGGAGCGACGGTGTTCCGCTTACTGCTAACGACTTTGAATACACCTTCAAACTGATGGCTGACCCGAACTCCGGTTCCACCAGCGGCTGGCTGTTCGACGGCATCATCGAAAACTTCGGTGAGGCTCTGTACAGCAAAGGCAAAACTCCAGACGAAATCGCTGTTAAAGCTCTCGACGACAAAACTCTGGAAGTAAAACTGGTTCACCCAGCATCCTACTTCCTGGAGCTGCTGCATGCTGTATATCCAGTAAGACAGGACAAATATGAAGAGTGGGGCGACGCTTACGGCTCTTCCGCAGACAAGATCATCTGCAGCGGTCCTTTCATGGTTGAAAGCTGGAACCAGAACACTGAAATGATCCTTGTTAAAAACCCAAATTACTGGAACGCTGAAAACGTAAAACTGGATAAGATCCACACCAGAATCATCCAGGAAAACGCTACCGCAGTTCAGGCATTCCTGAGCGGCGAAATCGACATCACCAGCACTACTGATGCGAACTGGCAGAATATGATCGAAGAGTCCGGTCTTGCTATCACTGAAGTTGTTCCTGATAACGCACCAGAGTTCCTGATGTGCAACCTGCAGAACGAATACCTCTCCAACACCAAGATCCGTCAGGCTCTGTCCATCGCATTCGACCGCGAGCAGTACATCCAGGACCTGTGGAACGGCAACGGCACCCCACTGTACTCCGTAATGCCTGACACCATGATGGTTGGCGATACTCCATACCATGAACTGGTTAACGACAGAAACCACTTTGTTAAGACCCTGCAGGAAGAAAATCCAGATCCAAAAGCTCTGCTCATCGAAGGTCTGAAAGAGCTGGGCAAATCCGAAGATCCTTCTCAGGTTACAATCCGTTACGCAAGCCGTGGTACCGGCGAAATCTCCAAAAAGATTGCTGAGTGGTTCAAACAGACTTGGGAAACCAAGCTGGGCATCAATGTTCAGATCGATATGCTGGAATGGAACATCATGTGGGATAAGATTGACGCTGGCGACTATGACCTCGCTTGCGGCGGTTGGGGCCCATACTACAACGAGCCAAGTGCAATCCTGACCCTGTTCGACCCAATCAACGGTTACTTCAACGCTAAGAAGATGGGTTGGACCAACGAGAATGCTGACAAATTCAAAGCAATCTGCGATCAGGCAACCAACACTGTTGACGTAAACGAAAAGGTTGAACTCTATCTCCAGGCTGAAGAGCTGCTCGTTAAAGATGCAATCATCATGCCAGAGTACCTGAGCAACAGCCCAACATATGTTGCAAAATATGTTAAGAACTACCCAATCTGCACAAACGGTAGCATTGACTGGTCTCAGGTCTATATTGAGAAATAAGACTTGATCAAACAGGCACCCTGCAAAGGGTGCCTGTTTTGAAATAAAAATTAATTTGCCAGGAGGGAGTAAAAAATGTATCTGATTAAAAATGGAACCGTACATATCGGCAACGGTGAGGTCATCGAAAATTGTGATGTCCTGACCGAAGGCAAGCTCATCCGCAAGGTTGGATGCCATCTCCCAGAGGAGGGAGCAGAGGTCATCGACGCTACCGGATGCCACGTATTCCCAGGATTTATTGACCCGGTATCCAGCATCGGCGCGATGGGTATCCCAAGCCGTTACCCGGACAACAATGAAAGAACGGACCCGGTTGTACCGGAAATGAACCTGCGCTACAGCATCGACCCGGACGAGGTCAATGCACAGGAATTTTATAAGAGCGGTATCACAACTGTAGGTCTTTCCGCAGCCAGCAACAACCTGATGGGCGGACAGATTGCTGTCTGCAAAACCGCTCCACAGAGAATGGGCAAGCGTCTGGTAAAGGAACACGCAGGACTGAAATGCAGCGTGACCAGCAGTGTTAAGAGCACCTTCGGCTCCAAAGATCAGTTGCCAATGACCCGCATGGGTGCATTCCATCTCTTTAAAGAGACTCTGCGCGCAGCTCGTGCAGAAGAAGCAGAGAAGCGCACAACAAAGCAGAAGGCAATCATCGAAGTATTTGATGAGCTGAAGATGCCGGTATTCTGCGCGGCACAGAGCAAGGGCGAAATCGACGGCCTGCTGCACATGATGAAGGATGAAAAGGTTCAGCTGAACATCGTGGATGCATTTGACTTTGCAGGCTCGGTAGAGGAGTTGAAAAAACAGAATGTCGGTCTGGTAATCGGCAACGTCAACAACTGCTCCCAGATTGCAAAATACGGTATGGACCTGTCCAAGGTCGTTGACCTGGTAGAAAACGGCAACCTCATTGCCTTCACCAACACCAACGGCGGATATTCGGAAGGCCGCGAGGTATTCCTCTGGACCGCAATCGAACTGTATCGTGCAGGCGTTGCAGCTGAGGATATCGTCAAGATGATGTGTCTGTACCCGGCTCAGATGCTCGGCATCGAGGACCGCGTCGGCACTCTGGAAGAAGGCAAGGAAGCGGATCTCTCTGTCTTTACAGGTCATCCGGTCACCACTTATGCAGCTAGTGTAGCACACAGCATGGTTAATGGGGAGGTTCTGTTCTAATGAAAAAGACCTTGATTCACGGCGGAATCCTGTGCACAATGGCAGGAGAAAATGATATCTTCACCGGTGACGTGCTGGTGGAGGACGGCAAGATTTCTCAGGTTGCTCCGGCAATCACAGCAGAAGATGCAGAAGTTATCGATGCTACCGACTATTATGTAATGCCAGGCTTGATCGACGCACACACCCATATCGGCCTGTTTGACTTTAACAGCGACAAGAGCGTGGACGATGCCAACGAGATGACCGACCCGGTTTCTGCGGCAATGGATGCACGCTACAGCTTTAACATCAAAGCACGCGAGCTGAAGGTTGCGTATGAGCACGGCATCACCACCATGCTCTTCACACCGGGCAGCGGCGACGTATTCTGCGGACAGCCATTTGTTGCAAAAACCTACGGCGACAATATCTTTGATATGACCGTCAAGGCTCCGGCAGCGGTTAAAATCGCGCTGGGCGGCAACCCGAAAAATACCTTTGGTGACCTCAACCGCCTGCCAATGACCCGTATGGGCGTTGCACACGTGCTGTGGGAGACCTTCCGCAAGGCAAAAGAATATCTGGATAAGAAGGAAAAGGGCGAGAAGCAGGATTATGATGCAAATATGGAAGCAATCATCCCTGCACTGCGCGGCGAGATTCCTTGTAAAATCCATTGCACCCAGTACGATATGCTGACCGCCATCGAGGTCGCGAAGGCATACGGCGTTCGCTTCTCTCTGGAGCACGCATGGGGCGCTTCCGACTATCTGGAAGAAATCGTAGAGAGCGGCTGTGACATCTGCTATGGCCCAATTGCGACCTACCGGGCTCCCGGAGAGCGCAGAAGAGTGGATGTCGAGGCAGTTAAGATGCTGGATGACCGCGGTGTCAATGTTGCAATCATCACCGACTCCCCAATCCTGAGTGAGGAATCTCTGTATCACCACATGGGTGAAGCAGTCAGAGAGGGTCTGGCACAGGAGAGAGTTATCCGCATGGTTACCATCAATCCGGCAACTCAGCTGGGTCTTGAGGACCGTCTGGGCAGCCTGGAAGCGGGCAAGGATGCAGACATCATCCTGGTAAAGGGCAAACTGGGTCTGGATACCGATGCAAGAGTTCATCTGACTATGATTAACGGCCAGGTCGTTTACCAGCGCTAGGAAGAAAAATAGAGCAGCAGACAATGAAAAACTGCCCCCTGCGTTTTTGAGATAGGGGGCAGCCAGTTGCCTGCTGCTCTTTCTTTTGTTGGCAGAAATTTTGGAAAAAAGTGCGGTTTTTAGTGCTATCAGTTTACAGGGATGAAGGGGAAAACAAATAAGAAAAGCATAAATATTTATAAGATATAGATAAAATTATTCTGCAAATGCGGATAATGATTGACAGATTCACCAAAATATAATAAGATTGAGTCAACCTCAGAAATCAAACGCTGATATGCGAGATTAGGAGTGTAGACAAAAATGAACAACAACAAGCTGAGCACCTCTCACATCATTTACGCATCCTTTATGCTGTTTTCGATTTTCTTCGGAGCCGGAAACATGATTTTCCCGCCGAGCCTTGGACAGCAGGCAGGAACACAAGCTCCGTTGGCTTTGCTGGGCTTCAGCATCACCGACGCCGGACTAGCCGCTTTGGGCATCATAGCGGTAGTGGTAGCGGGAAACAACATGGATGACCTGGTGAGCCGTGCCGGAAAGAAGTTTGGTGTTTTTCTCACCATGGCAATCTATCTGCTGATTGGTCCTTTGTTCGCAATCCCAAGAACAGGCGCTGTCTCGTTCGAGGTCGGCATTGTGCCGTTCCTGCCGGATGGTAGCTCTCGAGTTGTGCCGATGATGCTGTATACGGCTGTCTTTTTTGCGCTGACCTACTTCTTCTCCCTGAAGCCCACCAAGATTATCGACATCGTGGGAAAGGTCATGAGCCCGATTCTGCTGCTTTCTATCCTGCTGATTTTTGTAACAGCGATGCTCAACCCGCTGGGTGAGGTCATTGAGCCGACGGTGGAATATGCAAACGGCCCGTTTGTCGAGGGTCTGCTTCAAGGCTATCTGGCGCTGGACGGCTTTGGTGCGCCAGTCTTTGCAATTATCATTGTCGATATCTTTAAAGAAAAGGGCGTTACCGACCGCAAGAGCATAGTCCGCTATACCTGTATGGTGGGTCTAATTGCGGCAGCGCTGCTGTGTCTGGTTTATGGAGAGCTGTGTCTGCTTGGAGCACAGACCTCTGCGATGGAGCCATTTGCCAACGGCGGTGTTCTGCTCAGCTATGCAGTTCACACCATGTTTGGAAAATGGGGAAATGTCATTCTGGGTGTTGCCATGGTCATGGCTTGTCTGACCACCTCCATCGGTCTGACCACCTCCTTCGGAGACTATTTCTCCAAGCGTTACCCGAACCTGAAATACCGCAATATCATCGGAGCAGTCTGCGTCTTTACCTGGATTGTTTCCAACATCGGTCTGGATATGCTGATGCATCTGGTTCTGCCGATTCTGGTGGTGCTGTATCCGCTGCTGACCGTACTGGTGCTGCTGTCCTTCTTTGACCGCTTCTGGCATGGGCGCACCGAGGTCTATCTGCTGAGCATGGTCTTTGCTTTGATGTTCTCCATCTTCGATGGCTTTAAAACAGCAGGAATCGCACTGGGCGGTTTGACCGAACGGGTGATGAGACTGCCATTGGCATCGGTTGGAGTCGGCTGGCTGATTCCGGCAGCGATTGGTTTTATCTTGGCACTGACCCCGATGGGGAAAAAATTTGGCGAGTATCTGCGCCGCAAGCCGGCATAAGCCTGCGCTTGGGGCGGGGAGGTACCCGCGCAGAGGAAAGGAAAACAGAGGATTCTCATGAGCAATCATACAAAAAAAATAGATCAGGAACAGATGAAGCACTTTAACCGCCAGCTGGTGTTCTATGAGATTCATCTTCGGGGCAGTGTTTCCCGAAGCCAGCTTGCCCAGCTGACCGGGTTGACGCTGATGTCGGTCAGCCGCATCGTCGATGACCTGATTCAAATCGGTCTGGTGGCGGAGAGCGACGACCCGTTTCAGGAGATGTTGGACCGCGAGGCATCCCACTCGGTAGGACGCAGACCCAAGCTGCTGCACGTGGTAGCGGATCGGATGCTCAGTCTTGGGGTCGAAATTGACCGAGACCACATTCAGGCAGGCGTGATGGATGTCAACGGCGAGATTTTTGCGCGCGTGGAGCGACGGGAAAATCTGTCCAACTGTCCGCCTGAGCTGCTGGTTCAGTGGTGCGCCCAGCTGATTGATGAGCTGCACGCACTGACCGAGAAAAAATTGGAAAAAAATCTTCCGCCCTTCCAGAGCTTGGGCGTTGTCTGTCCGGGCATCGTGGACAGCAAGCGGGGCCTGATTCACTTTTCCACCCAGCTACAGTGGAAAGAGGTGAATCTGGTTGACCTGCTGCGGCAGGCGACCGGAATCCAGCAGATTCGTCTGGACAACGAGGTGAAATCCCGAGGACAGGCGGAAGCAATTTTGGGAGCAGGCCGCAGCATGAAGCGGGTGGCGCTCCTGAATATCGGCTCGGGAGTCGGCTCCTGTCTGGTGATTCGCCGGAAGGTCTACCGCGGCAAGGGAAATATGGCAGGAGAAATCGGACATATCTGCATCGACCCAAACGGCCGCTTGTGCGAGTGCGGGCAGAGAGGCTGTCTGCAAACCTGCCTGTCCGACTTGGCATTGTTGCAGGAGGCACAGTGGGTTCGCGGCAGCTGCACGCTGGATGAGCTGTTTCTGGCGTATGAGCAGCAGGAGGGCTGGGCGGTTCAAATCGTCAACCACGCGGTCAACTATGCCGTCATGGCACTGGGCATCCTCCGCAACCTGTATGCGCCGAACATCGTAGTACTCTGCGGAAGCTTGGTCGAGATGTACCCGTCTTTTCAACAGGCCATCATTCGGGAATATCAGAAGCAGAACAACCGTTACGGCATCTACATGGATTTGGCGATTTCGGGCTTCGGACGGGACGGCAACCTGGCAGGCGCTGGAACGCTGGCTTTGGGCCTCAATCTGGAGCAAAATCTGTAAAGCCCGAATCTGCGAAAACAGGACATAGATAAAAGGAGCGCACCTCAGTGTGCGTCAGGAAAGGACAGGAGGGATTGCGCATGATTGCGTTTGAAAAGACCGGAACGGTCAATACCGAAGAAACCTTGAAAATCGCGCTGGCGGCAGCAGCCGAGCGGAAGCTGGACATCGTGGTTGCTTCCAGCGAGGGAGACACAGCCAAGCGGCTGGTTGCTCTGGCAAAGGAGCAGAAACTGGAACAGCACATCGTGGTGGTGCGCTGTGCATACGGTTCCAAGGAGTCCGGCACAAACCGCATGAGCGAGGAAATTGTGCAGGAGTTGGAGCAGCAGGGAACCACCGTTGTGACCGCAGCCCATGCCCTGAGCGGTGCGGAGCGCGGCATCACCAAGGCATTTGGCAGTGTTCATCCGGTGGAGCTGATGGCATACACCCTGCGGATGTTCGGACAGGGCATGAAGGTTTGCGTCGAGATTGCACTGATGGCGCTGGACTGCGGCAGCATCTCCTACGGCAGACCGGTCGTGTGTATCGGAGGTTCCAGACGCGGCGCAGACACTGCCTGCATCCTGACACCGTCCTACAGCTCGTCGCTGCTGGAAACCAAAATCCACGAAATTCTTTGCAAACCGGCGCTTTACCCGGAAGAAAATCCTGCGAAGTAAGAACAACAAACCCCCTGCCTTTCGACAGAAAGGCAGGGGGTTTCTACTTTTTGTAAATTTTAAAACAAATATTATTGTATGAGAAACAGGTAAAATGCAAAATTTTGGTACAATTTATCCTGTTAGGATAAATTTCCGATAAAATTACTCAAATTCAGTCAAAACAGAATGATGGTGATGCCGTCGTTTTGTCTGCCAAAATCAACATCCGTTTTCAGCTGCGGACAGATTTCGATTGCCTTGCGGCCTGCATCGGTGAAGGGAGTAAAATCTTCTCCGCGCACAAAATGGCGAATCATCCCAGAGCGCTGACGCTCGGTACACAGCTTCTGGCAAGCGGTCTTGAGAGCTCCGCCCTTGCCGGAGGAGCCGTATCCGTGGATGACCTTGAGGGCGCGGCAACGCGAGCACTTTGCAAGGCGGATTTCTTGGCTCAGGCGCACCGAGGCTTCGGAAGCCAGAGGAAGATTTTGTTCGAGGTTGACAGTTTTGCAGATCAAGATGGACACTCCTTCCGGGAGCAGCGCTCCCATAATGTTTAGGCAAGGCTGATGAGATAAGGGATGGCGGGACAAACAGCGAGCAATCCCAGAAGATTGGACAGCTCCCGTCTGCCGCACAGAGAGAAGCAGCAGCGGCTGACCAAAAAATGTACCGCGAGAATCCCGGCAGAGCACAGCGACCAGAGCATCGCGCTACTGCCGGCAAAGATGGAGCAGAGGAGCAGGAGGAGCGCGGTCGGGAGAGCGAACAGCAGGACGGCTCCTGCCTGAATCGACAGCGGGCTACTGATGGAAAGCAGCTCCCAAACGGTCAGCAACTCTCGGGAAAAGAGGGAAAGCGCCAGCAGGACGCTGATGCCCAAAGGCCACGAAAGCGGGAAAAAGGGAACATGGGTGATGCGGGTGACCAGCACGAGCAGAGTCGCAAAGGAAGCGGCAGCAATCAGGACGCTGAACAGCAGGGCTTTGGGGGAGACGGAACTTGCCTGAAAGACGGAAAGGCCCCGATGGAAGAACAGCTGGGCGAAGATTCGACGGGAAAGGGCAAAGGCAAGGAAGCACAGAAAAAGCAGATACCCCAGCTTGGTCGGGAAGCGGTGGAAAAGAACCCAGCCAATTGGCAGGACGACCAGAGCAGGCAGCCAAGACAGCGCGAGCATCCCCAGCAGTCGGCTGGGATGTTCCAGCTTGAGGGCGTCGGGGAGACTGTAGGTAACCTGCGGAGCGAAGCCTTCGGCTACCCGAGCGCCGGAAATCAGCGCAGTCAGCAAGGAAAGACACAGACCAACCAGCAGACCGTTCTGGAGCTGTGGCAGAGCAGACTTCGCAATCCACGGCTCCTCCGAAATGCGGTTGAGGAAGGAGGTGACCTCAGAGAGGGTCTGGGTGTGGAAGGGAAGGGTTGCGTGGTATCCGCTGTCGGTGATGGACAGCCAGACATTGTTTCGGTCTGCGTGATAAACACCGCCCATGTGGATGATGTCATCCGAGGAGAAGCGGTTGTACATCAGCGTCATCTGATAGGGAGTGGCAACATCGTCGCTGTTGGAGGTCAGCAGTAGGATGGGTTGGCGAACCATATCGGGAGAAAGCGACTGAATCCACTCGCTTTGGCTCTGGTAGTTGCCGTTGACGATGATGGCATCATCGATGCGCTCGCTGCCAAGCTCCGGAGAGAGGAGCAGAGCCGCCTTTCCGGCGGTGGTGCCCAGCATCATTTGGTCAATCAGGATGTTGGCTCCGCTGTGTATCCCAATCCAAACCTGAGCGTCGGCCAAAATGCCCGAGTGCTGTTCGAGCAGATGGCTTGCCTGTTCGAGCAGATGGCTTTGCCGAGCAGCATCTTGGTCGGGGTGGGCGGCGGATTCGACGCACAGAACCGGAAAATCCTGCGCGAGCAGATCCCGCAGCAGGAGCTTGTGAGAGCAATCACCGTCGGGAACCATCATCAGGAAGGCTGCTTCCCGATGCCCGGCGTAATATTGAGCGGAGCAGGAGGTCCCGTCCGACAGGGTTTGTTCGATTTTTTGAGGGTGTCCGGCAAGGAAGGGGTCGAGGGTGAGCAGCCCTGCCAGACAAATCGCCAAAATTAGGGAGGAAACAAGCAGGATGGCTTTGGCGGGCAGCGGCTTTTTCGGCGCTTTCATCGGGATGGCACCTCCTGTATGGATTTGTCTTATATTATACATCGAAACAGGGCTGGAAGCAAATGGAGAAGCGGCAACAAAAAACAGGCACACAAGATTTTCTTGTGTGCCTGTCGGAAGAGCTAGGGAATTACAGGATGCAGTACTGCTCCATGTAGCGCTCCATGTTGGTGAGAACCGAAGCGTATTCCGGTTTGGTTTTGAGGTATTCGTGAATGTCGGCAACGGTGATGATGGCATGAACATTGATGCCGAACTGTTCCTTCACTTCCATGACAGCGGTTTTGCCTGGGGTCTGTCCAACCTCGCAGCGGTTGACCGAGATGAACATATCCGGAACGGTGACCTTGGCAGCGTTGAGCAGGAGCGGAACGGTCTCGCGTACTGCGGTGCCTGCGGTGATGACATCCTCGATGATGATGATGCGGTCGCCGTCTTTTGGCTGGTAGCCGACCAGACTGCCGCCTTCGCCGTGGTCTTTTGCTTCTTTACGGTTAAAGAAGTATGGCTTGTCAACCCCGAAATCTCTTGCCAGAGAGCCGGCTGCGGAGGTTGCAAGCGGGATTCCCTTGTAAGCTGGGCCGAACATTGCGTCGAAGTTGTCGCCGCACTCGTCCATGATGCACTGTGCGTAGAATTTACCCAGTGTTGCAATCTGGGAACCGGTCTTGTAGTTGCCGGTGTTTACAAAGTATGGCGAAAGTCTGCCGCTCTTGGTTTTAAATTCGCCGAAACGCAGAACATCTGCGCTCATCATAAATTCGATGAATTCTTTTTTAGCTGCGGAAATCATGATGAAACACCCTTTCCTGTGAAATGATTAAGATGGATTTTGCCGGAAAATCAGGTCCGGCAAGGTCGGATTTCCGAAACATTTCCCGGGAAATGTTGGGAAATCCGTTGTCTCATCTAGTTTACCATAGCTTGAAAGAACTCACAAGACAAAGAGGAAAATTTCTTTTTCTGATGCGGAAAAAGAGGGGCCATACAAGAAATTAACAAACTTGTGCTAAAATATTTGTGCAATATTTTGCTTGACGCGAGAAAAAAGAGTGATTATAATAATGGCAATATCACAAAAAACTGTGAAGAGAAGAGTAGGCGGACAAAACGCATTACAGAGAATCCCGGTAGCTGAGAAGGGATGTGTCACGTTGTTCGCTGAAGATGGTCTCGGAGTTGCGCGCTGAGTTGGAGCAATCCATTTAGGCTGCGACGGGTTCGCCCGTTACCGCGATACGGCATAATCAGGAGCTTGTCCTGCCGTGCCGGATGAGGTCTGTTCCGTAAGGAATGGACAAACTGAGGTGGTACCACGAAGCGATTACAGCTCTCGTCCTCGGAAAGATTTTCCGGGGATGAGGGCTTTTTTATTTGCCTAAAAACGATTGACCCGGTGTGCAGGGGTGTAAAAATGATTGAAATTAAGAATTTATCCAAGACATTTGAGGGCTCTTCTCAGGTGAATGCGCTCAGAGAAATCAACCTGTCCGTTGAGGACGGAGCCATCTGCGGCATCATCGGAATGAGCGGTGCAGGAAAAAGCACACTGCTGCGCTGTATCTCGATGCTCGAACAGCCCACCGGCGGCAGCATTGAGATTGACGGGCAGGATATTTTTAAGCTCAAGGGGGCGCAGCTGCTGAAGCTGAAAAAGAGCTTGGGCGTTGTGTTTCAGGGCTACCATCTGCTGATGCAGCGCACCATCCATGGCAACATCGCCTTCCCGCTGGAGCTTGTCAAGACGCCGAAGGCAGAAATCGACCGTCGGGTTGATGAGCTGCTGGAGCTGGTTGGTCTGGCAGATAAGGGAGAGGATTATCCCTCCCAACTGTCCGGCGGTCAGTGCCAGAGGGTCGCAATCGCACGAGCCTTGGCAAGCGAGCCGAAGGTGCTGCTGTGCGATGAGCCGACCAGTGCGCTGGACCCGATGACGACCCGCTCCATCCTGAAGCTGCTTCAGGAAATCAACCAGCGGCTGGGCGTCACCATCCTCATCATCACCCACGAAATCGGGGTGGTCAAAAGCATCTGCAATCAGGTGGCGGTCATCGATGCAGGAAAAATCGCAGAGCAGGGGCAGACCGCTCAGGTCTTTGCAAACCCGCAGTCGCAGGTAACCCGCCAGCTGCTGGAAATGCAGTTTTAATTTTTGGGGAAAACAGGAAAGGGGTTTTTGATTATGACAGAGAATATCATCATGCTGGCACAGGGAACGGGAGAGACCTTATACATGACCTTGGCGTCGGTATTGTTTTCTTACCTGCTGGGACTGCCGCTCGGCGTTCTGGTGGTTGCTACCGGAAAGCAGGGAATCTGCCCGCATCCAAAGCTCAACACTGCGCTGGGCTGGGCAATCGACATCGGACGCTCGATTCCGTTTATCATCCTGATTATGGATTTGGTTCCGGTGACCAGAGCAATCGTCGGCAAGGCAATCGGAGCGACCGCCTCGGTGGTTCCGCTGGTGATTGCAGCCACTCCGTTTGTTGCAAGGATGGTGGAAACCTCCTTGGAAGAGGTTGACCACGGAGTTGTGGAGGCTGCCAAAACGATGGGTGCAACCGGCTGGGAAATCGTGACCAAGGTTCTGTTGCCGGAATCCTTCCCTTCGCTGCTTCGGGGAATGTCCATCACCACCATCACCCTCATCGGATATTCGGCAATGGCAGGCGCAGTCGGTGCAGGCGGTCTGGGAGACATCGCCATTCGCTACGGAATGCACCGATACGACGCACAGATGATGAATGTGACGCTGGTTCTGATTATCATCATCGTTGCCGTCATCCAGTTCGGATTCAATCAAACAGCCCGAGCCATCGACAAACGGGCGCGCTAAAACAAAATCGCTGTGTAATCGGAAAACCGGCCTCGCTCTGAGGGGGCTGGGATTCCGGATTTCATGTCCATGCTCGGAGCTTTTCCGGGTGGACGAAGATAAAAAATTGTGTATAATGAAAAGAGGTAATTTTATGAAACTCAGAAAAATCGCAGCATCCCTGATCGCTTGTTCCTTGGTTCTTTCGCTGGCAGCGTGCGGCTCCGGCAAGAGCGGCCCTGTCAAGGAGGGCTCCATCGTGGTCGGCGCTTCGCCTTCCCCACACGCAGAAATCTTGCAGGCAGCCAGCAGCCTTTTGGAGGAAAAGGGCTACAAGCTGGAGGTGAAGGAATTTACCGATTATGTAATGCCGAATACCGCACTGGACGAGGGAGAGCTGGATGCAAACTTCTTCCAGCATCAGCCGTATCTGACCGACTTTAACGAGAAAAACGGAACCAAGCTGGTATCTGCCGGAGCCATCCACTTTGAGCCGCTGGGAATCTATGGCGGTCGCACCGCTGATTTGAGCCAGCTGGCAGACGGCGCCCAGATTGCCGTACCAAACGACACCACCAACGAAGCGCGTGCGTTGCAGCTTTTGCAGGCACAGGGCATCCTCACTATCGATGAGAAGGCAGGCTTAGAGGCAACCAAGCAGGACATTATCGACAATCCAAAGAACATCCAGATTGTTGAGATGGAAGCAGCCCATCTGCCAAGAGCGTTGGCAGATGTGGATTTTGCGGTCATCAACGGCAACTACGCCGTGTCCGCAGGAATTGCAGACCAGGTGCTGGTCACCGAGGATAAGAACTCTCAGGCAGCTCAGCAGTATGCCAACGTTGTGGCAGTCCGCGAGGGCGACGAGAACCGCGAGGACATCAAGGCACTGGTCGAGGCTTTGCAGTCGGAGGAGGTTCGCCAGTTTATTGAGGAAAAATACGGCGCAACCGTTGTTCCGGTCTTTTAAGGGAGCATAGGAGATTTCGGGGTTTCTGCAAGGAGAGAGAAACATGGTGAAGATTATGATTGAGCAGCAGCTCAAGGACAGCTGGCCGCAGGTGTCGCTGGGCTGCATCCAGTGCCGGGTGACGGTGCAGCCAAGCTCGGACAAGCTATTGGAGGAAATCGCACACACCTCCCGCCACCTCAAGGAAACCCTGAGCATGGAGCAAATCAAGACCAGAGAGCACATCGCCCAGACCCGAGCCTGCTGTACAGCCTTGGGCAAGGAGGTCAACCGATACCGCAACTCCTCGGAGGCGATGCACCGCCGCATCCTGAAGGACCGGGGACTGTATCAAATCAACAATGTGGTGGAGGTCAACAACCTGATCTCCATCCAAACCGGCTACTCACTGGGAACCTATGATGTGGACTGCCTGACCGGAACCGTCCATTGGGGTGTGACCGGGCAAGGCGTACACTATCAGGGAATCGGCAAGGATGCAGTCAACATCGAGTTCCTTCCGGTGCTGTGGGACGATGAGGGATATTTCGGAAATCCCAACAGCGACAGCACCCGCGCGATGATTACCGAAAAAACACAGAAAATCTTGTTGTGCGTCTATGCCTTTGGTGGAACCGATGATTTGGAGCAGGTGCTCTCGGACACCGCCGCTACGCTGAGAACCTATTGCGATGCTCAGGAAATAGAGCAGAAAATCATCCAATAAAAAAAGACCCTTTCAAAGGGTCTTTTTTTTGCGTTAGGCTCCGATTAACAGATAAAGAACCAAGCCGATTCCGCCGCAGGCGAGCATCGCATAGATTGGGTTGAGCTTCCAGCGGCGCAGAGCGAACAGTGCACCGACAAACAGCAGCAGGGAAACCCAATCCAAGTCGGCAGGGTTGAGCGAAACGGCAGCGCCGTTCCAGAGGGAAAGCACCAGAATGGACAAGCCCGCAGAGGCAATCATCGCAACGACTGCCGGACGCAGTCCGCCGAGCACACCCTGCACAACCGAGAGGTTGCGGTAGCGGGAGTAGACCCATGCAAGGGTGAGGACGATGATGCAGGAGGGAAAGATACAACCAAGGGTTGCGATGATGGCACCGGGCAGACCGGCAATCTGGATGCCGACAAAGGTTGCGGAGTTGACGGCAATCGGTCCGGGAGTCATCTGGGAGATGGTGATGATGTCAACAAATTCCTGCATGGTCATCCAGCTGTGCAGCTCGACAACCTGATGCTCGATAATCGGCATGGCAGCATAACCGCCTCCGACGCTGAACAGGCCAATCTGGAAGAAGCTCCAGAACAGCTCCAGATAAATCATATCAAGCACCTGCCTTTCCGTTGCGCTCATCGTGCAGGGTTGCCAGCAGACCGATGACAGCACAGATTAGAATGATGACCATGACATTGACATGAAAGACAGCGGCAGCCAAAAAGGAGGCAAACATGATGAGGATGGGCAGCCACTTTTTCCCCTTTAAGACATCCCAGCCCATGCTCAGGGTGACATCAGCGATGACGGCGGCGACACCGGCCTGCATCCCGCGCAGAACCAACTTGACAATCAGGCTGCTTTGGAAGGCCGTGTAGGCAAGGGAAATTAAGGAAAGGATGATCAGCGGCGGCAGCACCGTTCCAACCACAGTGACCATGGCTCCGACTAATCCTGCCAGCCGATAGCCAATCAGGATGGAAGCGTTGACGGCGATGGCTCCGGGAGCGGACTGGGCGATAGCGGTCAGGTCGAGCATCTCCTCCTCCTCAATCCAGTGATATTGTTCCACGAATTTTTTTCGCATCAGCGGAATAATCACATAGCCTCCGCCGAAGGTGAAGGCGCTCAGAGAGAAGGTGGATGTGAACAGCTTGCGGTAAAAGGCAAAATCTTTCTTCAAAAGGCTCATCTCCGAAAAAATAAGATACCATTATTATAAGTGAATTGGGACGGACTGTCGAGAGGATTTGGCACGATTTCTAAAAATATAATAAAATAAAGGTAGAACTGCACAAAAAGTTTGACGGCAAGCGGCAAAAATAGTATCATAGACAGGTCCTGTCCGCGCACAAGACGGAGGATAGCTTGGAATCAAAGGAGGAACGAGAGATGGTTTTTACCAGCTCCCTTTTTTATTTGTGTTTTTTCCGCTTTGCTTGGGTGGATATTGGCTGACGGTGGGCTTGCAGAGGGCTGTTCCAAGGCTGCAAAGGCTGCGGTTCCCGGACTGGTTTTTGGTGGCGGCAAGCCTTGCATTTTACGGCTGGACAGCGGTGGACGGAATCGGGTGGCTGGTCGGATATATCCTGCTGGTCTATCTGCTGGGCAGGGTCATTGTGCAGGTTCCGGAGAAAACGCAGGCAGGTCTGCTGGCAGTTTTGAGCTCGGTGCTGGTGGTGACCCTGACCTTGCTCTACTGCAAGTATTATAATTTTGCGGTATCGAGCCTGAATCAGCTGCTTTCTGTCGGGATTTCTATCAAAAGTATTGTTGCGCCGCTGGGCATCTCTTTTATCACCTTTTCGGCGGTTTCCTATTTTGTGGATTTGTACCGTCGGGACAGAGCGCCGGGAACCCTGCTGGATACAGCGCTCTACCTGAGCTTTTTCCCGAAGGTGATTTCGGGGCCGATTGCCCAATGGAAGGATTTTGCGCCGTTTGCAAACGGGAACGCCCGTCGGGTGGACAGCGAAAGGATGCTGTGGGGCATCGACCGGATTCTCATCGGACTTGGCAAAAAGCTGATTCTGGCGGATGTGTTCGGAGCGCAGCTGGCAGAGATGCAACGGAGCTTTGCAAACGGGATGGACCAGCCCAGTGCGTGGGGAGCGGCCCTGCTGTATCTGCTTCAGATTTACTATGACTTTTCGGGCTATTCGGATTTGGCACTGGGCCTGTCTGCTCTGTTTGGGATTGAGCTCAAGGAAAACTTCCACTTCCCGTACCTCTCCCAATCCATCACCGAGTTTTGGAGAAGGTGGCATATTTCGCTGGGAAGCTGGTTTCGGGAATACCTGTACATTCCGCTTGGAGGAAACCGAAAGGGCAGAGAGCGCACCCTGCTCAATCTGTTCCTCGTATTTCTGGTGACAGGAATCTGGCACGGCGCCGGATGGAACTATATTTTGTGGGGTGTCATCAACGGGCTTCTCATCGTGGGCGAGCGGTGTGTTCGGGAGAAGGAATGGTACCGCAGGATACCGGCTATCCTCAAGTGGGTGGCGACCATGCTGGCGGTGCTGCTGAGCTGGCAGGTTTTCCGGCTGGGCAGCCTGAGCGAGATTTCCCGCTTCTTCGGACTGATGTTCGGCTGGGTGAAGGACAGCCAAATCAATTTTACCTGGCAGTATTACTTTGATTTGAGAATCGTGGTGCTGATGCTGATTGGAGCAGTGGGAGCAACCTGTCTGGGACAGAGCTGGGCAAAGGCACTGGCACAGCGTTTTCGCCGCAGCAAGCTGCTGTTTTGCTTGGAGCAGATGGTTCTGATGGGAATTGGAATTTTGGCTGTGATGTGCATGGTCAATTCGACCTACAGCCCGTTCCTTTACTTTCAGTATTAAACAGGAGGAAAAACGATGAAAAAATTACAGATTGTATGGATTGTTCTCTTTTTCCTCCTGCTGATGCTGCCGGTTGTATTCTTTGAGTGGGAGGAAAATGTGGTATCGGAAATCGATAACCGCCAGCTGACCAACAACCCCTTCGGGGAAAATGCAACGGAGGGAGCCGACCTGACCACCCAACTGGAGCAGTATGTGCAAGACCGAATCGGATTTCGGGATCAGATGATTTCGGGGTATACCCAGCTCAACGACAAGCTCTTTCATAAGATGATTCATCCGCTGTATGAGTACGGAAAGGACGGCTATATCTTTTCCAGACAGAAGGAGAATGTTGAGCTGGGAGAGGTTCACCGCGATTTTGCCGAGATGCTCGCCCAGATTCAGCAGTACTGCCAGCAAAGAGGGGTGCTGTTTCTGTTTGTGCTTGACCCGGAAAAGGCAGCGATTTATCCGGACGAGCTGCGGGACGGCATCCATTATGACAACAGCTGGGTGCAGGAGTTTGAGGCACTGTTGGAGGAGAAGGGTGTGCGCTATCTGGACAACACCCAGCTACTTCGGGACAAGAGAGAGCAGGGCGAGCAGGTGTTCAATCGGCAGTACAATGCCGGACACTGGAACGACCTCGGGGTATTTTACGGGGTGAATCAGATGCTGCAAACCCTGTCGGAGGACTTTGACGCCATCACACCCAACCGCAAGGAGGACTTTGTCATTGGGGAAAGGCTCAATGAAACGCTGTTGTCCTCCCGGTTCCCCATCCACGAGACCGAGCCTGACTTCGGTCGAACCTGCCCCATCGAGGACAAGACACCGGAGTACGAGCAGGAGATCGAGCGGAACTATCAGCATCGGGGCTTTGGGTACTATCTCAATCCGGAAAAACAGGCGGCAGGCGTGCCCAAAACGCTGGTATTTCAGGGAAGCTATCTCAACGAGATGGGGGTGAAGTTCCTTCAGACCGGCTTGGGGGAATATATCCATATTCACAATTACGAGAATGTCTTGGATTTTGACTACTACTTTAATATCTTTCAGCCGGAATGTGTGGTGGTCGAGGCGGCGGAGTACACCCTGAACGATACCTATTTTAATGCACAGAGGTTAAAGGATTTTTCGCTGAATCCGGCGCTGAAGCAGGATGACGGGATGGTACAGCAAGCCTTGGAACAGCTGGAAATGACGGTGGAGGAAGGAGAGACGCTGGCTACGGTGCGGCTTTCTCTGCCGGAGAATACCCAGTACGGCTATCTCTGCGTCGGGAAGCGAACCTTCGACCTGCGGCGGGGTGAGAAGGGCTGGGAGGTCACCCTCGAAAAGATGAGCTGGGACCCAAGAAAAGCCTCGGTCGTTCTGGTGGATTCGCAGGATGGCATGACCGAATATTGCAGAGGATAAGGAGCCGCGTGGCTCCTTATTTTTTGTGAAAAATACGCGGGAGGTTCTATCGCCGGACAGACCGTTCATAGGATAAGGTGGAAACCAAAAACAGAAAGGACGATGTTCGGTGAATGAGGAAAAGAGAAATCTGGGCGCACACAACCTGATTTTGGAGGAGCGGGGAAATCTGACGGTGACCGGGGTGGAGGACATTGACAGCTTTGACGAGGAGACGGTGGTGATTTACACGCAGATGGGCGAGCTGACGGTGCATGGCAGTGGTCTGCATATCAATAAAATCGATGTCGAGGCGGGGGAGTTGAGCTTGGAGGGGGAAATCGATTCGATGAGCTATTCCAATCAGCCGACGGTGCGCGGCGGATTTTTTGCAAGGATGTTCCGATAGATGATGACCGACATTACAGTAGCCAGAGAGACCAGGCTCTTTTTCTGCTCTCTGGTGTTGGGGGCGGGCTTGTCCGTCGGCTATGATTTTTTGCGGGTCCTGCGGTTGCAGACAAAGCACCGGTCTGCGGCGGTATCGCTGGAGGACTTCCTCTATTTTCTGTTTTGTGCGGCGGTGACCTTTGGGTTTGTACTCAAGAGCAACCGCGGCTCGGTTCGGGGATATCTGCTGGTCGGGCAGTTGCTGGGCTGGCTCTGCTGGCACCTGACGCTGGGCGAGTGGATGGTTCGTCTGGCAGATGCGGTGGTCAGTCTGATTCGGCGGCTGATAGCGTGGTGTATCCGGGTAGTATTGTTCCCTCTGCGGCTGCTGCTTCAGCCCGTTTGGAGGGTGTTCGGCAGATTTTGGAGGAGGTTTCGGCGGGATTCCAAAAAAGTTCTGGAAAAAGTTGTGGAAAAGGGGAAATATGGCTTGAAACGCAAGCGGATGATGTTGTATAATTTAAGTAGCCGATTTCAAACCGCACGACCTAAGGAGGAGGAGACCGATGGCAAGACAGCTCAGCGTACACGCAGCTCCCACCCGAAGGACAAAAAAGAAACGGCGTAACAACAACCATCTGCTGGTATTTGCGATGGCGCTGTTTGTCGGAATCTGCTCCTTTAAAATCGTGGGAACGCAGATCAAAATTTCCGAAAAGGAATACCAGCTCCGACAGCTCGAGCAGAGCATCGAGGAACAGCAGCAGAAAAACCAGGAGCTGGAGGACCAGCTGGAAAAAAGGAAGGCCAACCAGGGAGAAGCGGTAGAAAAAGCCGCCTTTGAACAGTATGGTTACGGCTATTCCGATGAGCATATTTATATCGACAGTCAGGCAAGCTGAACAAATTGATTGGGAGGACGTAGTAAGAATTATGCAGTTAGAAATTGGAGACGTACTGGAAGGCAAAGTAACCGGCATCACCAAATTCGGAGCTTTTGTAGAGCTGCCAGAGGGCAAGACCGGTATGGTGCACATCTCTGAGGTGTCCACTGCTTATGTTGAGGACATTTCGCAGTACCTCAAACAGGACCAGATCGTGAAGGTGAAGGTCATCAACATCACAGAGGAAGGCAAAATCAGCCTTTCCATCAAAAAAGCAATGCCGAGAGAACCACGTCAGGACCAGGACAGACCGGCAGGCCGCGGCGCAGGTCAGAGAGGCGGCTCCAGAAACTTTAACAACAACAGACGCTATGAAAATAAGCGCCCGTTCAATCCTCAGCAGGTCAGCAGCTATGAGTGGAATCCTCGTCGGAATGAGAGTTCCTCCTTTGAAGATATGCTCAATAAGTTTAAACAGACCAGCGATGACAAGATGTCCGATTTGAAAAAATGCCGCGGTGAAGTAAAACGCGGTTCCGCTAACCGTCGTTCCCGTCAGGACTAATTTGTTTTCACAATCAAAAAGCTCGAAGCACCTAAGTGCTTCGAGCTTTTTTTCTACTATTTGAGCTGGAGCGAGGCGGACAGCTCGTGGATGATGCGGTCCTTGGCGATGACCAGCACCTTGTCCCCGCTGATGATTTGCGCGTTGCCGCGGGGAATAATCAGCTTGTCCTGACGGAAGATGGCGGCGATTACGGCATCCTCGGGAATGTCCAGCTCGAACAGCCGTTTCCCACTCAGAACATAGTTGTCCGGAATCATCAGCTCGCACAGCGAGGCCTCGCCGCGGTTGAGGGAAAGCAGGGATTTGATACGGGCGGTATCGACCTCACGCTCGAGCAGCCGCGCGATGTTGTCAGTGCTGGAGATGGGGATGTCGACGCCGAGCTTTTTCATGACCTCGGCATTTTTGGGATTGTTGACCCTAGCGACGGTTTTGGGAACATGGAAAATCTTTTTTGCCAGCTGGCAGGAAATCAGGTTGTCCTGGTCCTGGCCGGTGACGGCAATCACAGAATCTGCCTTGGAGGCATTGGCGCTGGTCAGCGCCTCGATGGTGGAGCCGTCCGCATTGATGGCGGAGATGTCCAGCTGGTTAGAGAGATACTCACAGGTCTGTTTGTTTTTTTCGATGATAAGCGGCTGGTGGCCATGCTCGATGAGGGTCTTGCAGAGATAGAAGCCGACCTTGCCGCCGCCGATCACAATGATATTCATAGCGCAGTTCCTTTCTGGGCAGACTAGCGGATGTCCGTCGCAATCAAAAGTTTATCGTGCTCGCACAGGGTGTAGTGGTTGTCCGATTTGAGCAGGACATCCACCACCATGATGATTTCTCCGGTGTTGTCCACCACCGCAATCAGCGATTCCGGTTGGAGCGAACGGGCCGCATCCGCAATCGTCATGCCGACCAGCTCGGTCGGAACCTTTGTTGTGGAGACGGACATGACCTCGTTGCCGACGGTGAGGTGGCGGGTCTGAGTGCGGTTGGTCAGCATGGCATAAACCGAGGAAACGGTGATATTGGTCGGGCAGACTGATTGGATGTCGAAGCGGGAGAAGATGTCCTCCCGCAGCGGGTCGAAGATGCGGGCGATGATTTTGGGAACATTGAAGATTTCCCGTGCAATCTGGCAGACCATGATGTTGGTGTTGTCGTCCTCGGTGACGGCGGCAACGGCATCACAGCCCTCGATGCCTGCCTGTCGGAGGGTATCCAAATCGATGGGAACACCCTGAATGGTGAATCCGGAAAAATCGTCCGAAAGCAGGTCAAAGCTCTCTCGGCGGGTGGAGATGATGGAGACGTCGTGCCCGAGCTGGCAGAGGGTGTCGGCAAGACGGGACCCGACCTTGCCGCAGCCGATAATCAAGATGTTCATAGGAAAAACTCCTTTCCTGGTCAAAAGATAGGGTACGTGGAAATATCAATATTATAGCGCACAAGAGGCTGTTTTACCAGACCCCATGCAGACGGGAATGGGGCAGAATCAAATAAAATCAGAGGGACGCCTGCGGAAAATTATTAATTTGTTCACCATTTTTCTAGTGACAAATGTTTCATTTTATGGTATATATGAAATAACATCAAAAGACCATCATTTGAGACCTTGCCGCGGCCCTATTTGGTATTGCCGACGGCAAAAGTGGGAAAAAACAAAAGACAAGACTTGATTCGAAAGGAGTCCTTACCATGAAAAAAGTAGCAATTTTAGCCGTTGTAGGTGCAGTTGCCGCAGGTGCAGCTGCTGTTTGTGCAAAGATTATCCACGACCGCAGAAACGAAGAGGACGAGGATTATACCACCTGCCCATGCGGATGCCATGAGCATGAAGAAGCGGCAAAATCGGAAGAGCCGGCAGAACATCCGGAGGAACCGGCAGAATCGGAAGAATCTGCTGAGCAGCCGGAGCAGGCAGAAAAGCAGGAAGAGCAGCTGAACGCAGAGGAAGCAGCTCAGGTGCAGCAGGAGATAGACGAATCCTGTTTCCAGAATGAGGACAAAGAAGCGGCAGAGCAGGACGAAGAGCCTGTAGAAGAGCCGGAGGAGTCCGATGAGGAACTGGAAGACCACGAGGAAATCATCTAATCCGAAACCGAAAGGGCCGCAGTTTGCGGTCCTTTTTTGTGAGAAAAAGAGCAGGGAGGCAAAAAGATGCGGTGTTGGTTTTTAAATCACAGCGGGGTGGCAGTCAAAACACAGAGCCACCTACTGCTGTTTGACCTGTTTGGGGAGATGCTCAACTGGGAAAGCGGCAAAGGGCTGGCGCAGGGAGTGGTCAATCCGCAGGAAATCAAGGACGAGGATGTGCTGGCGTTCGTTTCGCACGAGCATGAGGACCACTTTTCCACCAAGCTGTTTGAGCTCGGTGGAAAGCTCAAGCATTTTCGGATGGTTTTGCCGGAGGAGCTGGACGAGCTGACCGACAAGGCGGTCTTTGTTGCTCCAAATGAGACGGTGGAGCTGCCCGACTGCCGCATCACGACCTTTGAATCGACCGATATCGGGGTGGCATATCTGGTGGAAATTGACGGCAGGCTGATTTACCATGCCGGGGATTTAAACTGGTGGCACTGGGAGGGCGAAGAAGAGGAATTTAACCGCGACCAGGCTTGCCGCTATCAGCAGCAGATGGAGAAACTCAAGCAGGCTGTGGGAAATCGCAGCATCGACCTTGCCTTTGTGCCGGTTGACCCGAGACTGGAGCAGGATATGCTGCGCGGTGTGTGCTGTCTGACAGAGCAGGTTTCGGTTGAAAAAATCGTGCCCATCCACTTTTGGGGAGATTTTTCCGTTTGCAAACAGGCGGCTGATGCACTTGGAAATCGGGTGGTACAGCTGACCTCCTGCGGTCAGGAAATCGAATGGTAAGCGGTGCCGGGCATTCAAAAAAGGAAAAATCAGGAGGAGCGGTAAGAATGCAGCTGGATCAGGAAACAGGGAAGAAGATTGTGGGAATCGTCAGTTTTGCGGTTCTGCTCAACTGGGGATTGAAAAATGCAGAGTTTGTCGGAACATTGCTCAAGCTGGGAATCGGCTTGATTCTGCCATTTTTGATTGGAGGAATCCTAGCCTTCATCATCAATGTTCCGATGCGGTTTTTGGAGAACAAGCTCTTTGAAGAGCCATATCAAAAGAAAAAGAAAGGAAGAAAAAAAGCAGTCAAGGCGCCGGATACACCGCCGGTTTGGTATCGGATGAAGCGTCCGCTCAGCCTTGTTTTGAGCATCCTGCTGGTGGTCGGCATTGTTTTTGTGGGGATGTTCCTGATTGTGCCGGAGGTTGCCAACAGCGTCCAGATGCTGATGAATAGCTCCAGCCAATTTCCGGCGCTTCTCCAGAGCTGGAGCCAGAAGCTGGTTGAGTGGATGCCGCAGGTCGAGGGCTGGCTGGAGGAAATGAAGCTGAATCTGGATATTGACTGGCAGAAGACCCTGACGAATGTGGTGGGCTTTTTGCAGAACGGGGCAGGAAATGTCCTCAACACCACCTTCAATGTGGCGGCATCGATTTTCAGCAGTATTGTCACAGGCTTTTTGGCAATCATTTTTTCCTTCTATCTTCTGCTCAACAAGGAAAAGCTGGGCAGCCAGTCCAAGCAAATCCTGTATGCCTGCCTCAAGGAGGAGCACGCGGACTATCTGGTGCGGGTCGGTCGGATGGCAAACCGCACCTTCTCCAACTTTTTGTCCGGTCAGTGTATCGAGGCAGTCATCTTGGGCTCGCTGTTCTTTGTGACGATGAGTATGTTCCGCTTCCCCTATGCTTTGATGATCAGCGTGCTGATTTCCTTTACGGCGCTGATTCCGGTGTTCGGCGCCTTTATCGGCTGCGTGGTCGGCGCCTTCCTAATTCTGCTGGTCGACCCGATGCGGGCACTTTGGTTTGTGGTGCTTTTCCTGCTGCTCCAGCAGTTTGAGGGAAATATCATTTATCCGAAGGTTGTGGGCAGCTCGGTCGGTCTGCCGGCGATGTGGGTTCTGGTAGCGGTAACGCTGGGCGGCAGCACGATGGGCGTTTTGGGGATGCTGTTTTACATTCCGCTCTTTTCGGTTTTGTACAGCCTGATTCGGGAGGCGGTTTATCACAGGCTGGGACAGAAACATATTCCAAGCGAAAAATACCGCAGTTAAGGAAGGGAGGATTCTAAATGAAAAATCTGTTTGCAATCGCCAATGAGTATCTGCGCCAGTCGGACTGGAAAAATTTGGCTTTGATGAAATGTTGCCTGCTGTCGCTGGGTGTCCTGATTGGGGTTTTGGTTCCGTCCAAAGCCAAACGCCCGGTTATCATGGCAACGGTCTGTGTGTTTATCCTGACCTATCTGCCGCTGGCAGTAAAGCTGTTTGAGCGAATCTTCCGCAAGCCGTACAGCAGGAATTTTTAGACAAGGCAATACCCTCCCGAGATTCTGTTTTGGAATCTTGGGAGGGTGTTTTCATGCTCGGAGAAATAGACAGAACCACAACCCTTGTCAGCTTGACCAATCAATCATCATAAAATATGGGATGAATTTTTTTGTGGAATGGTGGTAAATGTACAAATTTATGGTATAATGAAATGGACCTGAAAAGTCAAAATTTTCAAGATTATAGTATTGCGAGCGGAGGGATTACAATGATTTCAAAAGAAATGGAATCCAGAATTGACCGATTCATCTCGGAAAATCGCCAGAATATCGTTAAGGATATTGCTACCTTGGTCAACATCAAGAGCGTCAGCACCAAGAGCGACGACCCGAACGCACCATTCGGAGAGGGCTGCCACAAGGTTCTGGACAAGGCGTTTGAGCTGTGCGAGGGCATGGGCTTTGCAACCAAAAACTATGATTACTATGCAGGCTCTGCTGTTTATGGCAACGCAGAAAAAGAAATTGCAATGCTGGGCCATCTGGACGTTGTTCCGGAGGGCGAGGGCTGGAGCCATGACCCATATGATATGATTGAAAAAGACGGATATATCTACGGCCGTGGTGTTTCTGATGACAAGGGTCCTACCGTTTTGGGTCTGTATGCACTCAAAGCACTCAAGGAATTTGACATCAAACCAAACTACACCTTCCGTCTGGTTCTGGGATGCAGCGAGGAAACCGGTATGGGCGACCTGCCGCACTACCTGGCAGCAGAAAAAATGCCGGTATTTGCATTCACTCCGGACGCAGGCTTCCCGGTCTGCATCGGTGAAAAAGGTCAGCTGGGCTTTGCAATCGAGCTTCCAGTTGATGGCAAGGTCATTGAGAATGTATTCGGCGGTACAGTTGGCAACGCAGTTTGCGGAAAAGCAACCGCAATTCTCAAAGGGGTTAGCGAAGCAGACCTCGGCGACTATGATAAAGCCGTATACAGCGTTGAGGCAGTAGAAGGCGGAATCAGTCTGACCGCAGCAGGCAAAACTGCTCATGCTGCAAGCCCGGATGGCTCGGTCAATGCAACCAAGCTGCTCTGCGCTCTGATTGAGAAGCTGCCAGCTCTGTCCGAGATGGAGAAAAAAGCAATGGCATCCGTTGCAGAAATCCTCAAGGACTGCCACGGCGCCGGCATCGGCGTTGAGGTTGAGGACGAGGTTTCCGGCAAGCTGACCCACATCAACGGTGTAGATTCCATGGAAAACGGCAAGCTCCGTCTGAGAATGGACATCCGTTACCCAGTTACCCTCAACGGCGACGAGCTGATTGAGCGCATCGAAAAACATATTCACGCACTGGGTGGCGAGGTTGTTGGAATGCACAACACCCACCCATGCTACAAACCGGCAGATACTCCGGAAATCAAAACCCTGCTGGCAGCTTACGACTATGTAACCGGCGAGAAGGGCGTTCCATACACCATCGGCGGCGGAACCTATGCAAAACACTTTGAGAATGCAGTTGCTTTCGGCCCTGGCTTTGCTGATATGCCAAACCCATGTGGCGAAGGCCGCGGCGAAGAGCATATGCCGGATGAGTGCAACAGCGTAGACTACATGATGAAGGCACTGAAGATTTACATCATCTCCCTCATCGGCCTCAACGAGCTGAGCCTGTAGGAACCGTTCGGCCTCCCGAAAAAAGCCGGGAGGCAGTTTTCAGTTGACTATCCGCAAAAAATGCGGTATAATCTTCGGGTGAGTAAGCAGGATGGCAGCGGGCAGGAGGGTTTCCTCCTGCATGAGGAAAGTCCGGGCTTCACAGGGCGGGATAACTGCTAACGGCAGCCGAAGGCGACTTTAGGGAAAGTGCAACAGAGAGATACCGCCGGAAGAAATTCCGGTAAGGGTGGAAAGGCGAGGTAAGAGCTCACCGGGGTACAGGAGACTGTACTGCCATGTAAACCCTATCCGAAGCAACACCGTGACTGCGAAAAGCTCAGGCGGCGGCCCGTCGCCCCTTTTCATGACATTGTCAGCGGTCTATGTGGCTTGAACCGTCGAGCAATCGGCGGTCTAGATAGATTGTCATCAAAACAGAACCCGGCTTACGTGCTTACTCACATTCTGTAAAAAAAGAAATCCTCCGCATTCGGGACCTTGGTGTTCCGAGGGTGCGGAGGATTTTTTGATGGGATTTCTAGAACATGAAAAAAGGACAGGCGAAGCCTGTCCTTTTTTGTTAAGCCGGATTGTTCCTAAGCGGTAAATTTGTCAACGATTGCAACCAGAATCGTCAGGGCAAAGAAGACAGCAGTCAGAATCTTTGTGCCTTTTACCAGCATAGCGTCTCTGGTCCTGCCATAGTTGCGGCCGATGGATTCCGATTGGCCGCCGGTCAGAGCAGACATCCCCTTCTTGCTTTCCTGCATGGAAACAAGAGCAATAATCATGATGGATGCAAGGATCAGAACAATACCACAGATGATATTAATTACGCTCATTGTAAACCTCCTAAAACGAACAAATGAGATTCAAAAGCGGTCTGATGACACAGACAACTTCCGCATCATAACCTAACTTAAAGTATCATATCACATTGTCTGTCTTTTTGCAAGCGCGGATGGAGCTGTTTGCAAAGAATTTTTGCGGAATTTAGCGCTATCAATCGGGAGAAAAAAGCTGTATAAAATGCCGGACAACGGAGCAAACTATCACTGTTCCCTCGTTCCGTGTCCATGTGACCGAAGCGTTTGCAAGACCTTGCCAAAGGGCAGGTCGGCGGAGGAGGGAGCGGTGAAGCCCGGCCCTTCCTTCTTTGCCTGTTTTTTTACAAGATAGGATTGCCGGCAGCTCCAAAAAAGAATCCGGCATCCCAAAACCTCCCGTTGCAGGCCCCGCAAAAATGCAGGACAGAAAAAAGCGCAGGAAGAGGGAAAGCGGATTCTTTTTTCCATAAAATGACGGGGAAAAGAAAAAACGAAGGGCAAAGCCCTTCGTTTTTTCTGGTGCCGCTGACCGGACTTGAACCGGTACGGATTTTACTCCGAGGGATTTTAAGTCCCTTGTGTCTGCCTATTCCACCACAGCGGCGCGGTATGGAAATTTACCATAATATAATACAATATTTTGCAGGAGAAGTCAAGGGATTGGAGAGTTGCTTTCCAAGATAATCTTTGCAAGGCTGCAAAAGAGTTCGGAGGAGGCAAAAACAAAAGGCAGCGATTGTCCATGATACAAGGACAAACAGGGAGCTTCAAAGGAGGAAAACGGGGAAAGTTTCACCGTCAAAAAATTTTGGGAGCGAATCGGGGGAATGGCATTATACAGCTGGTAATGACAGGGGAAGGAGGAAGGACTGCGAAAAACCGAGTGGGTGAAAACCTCGTGGAAAGAGTGTTGGAAAGTTAAACTATACCGATATGGTGTTATTGTAAAGGTTGTCAGAAGGCTCCAAGATTTTGTGGGGTTTTTTGTGGCAATCTCAAAATCTGGCCGAGAGGCAAAATTGATGCCGCTGCCCCAAAAAGGCATAAATGTCGCAAAAATCATCGTTTTTCGATGGTTTCCTTTCATTTTCTTCTGCTTGACAGAATCAAGATATAGTGGTATAAAATACAAGGCGACACAAAGTGTAGTTGTCATAGGCTATACAAGCGGTATATCTGCATTGGGCAGAGCCGCTGTCATGAAATTTTACGGACAAGAGGGATCGAGATGATAGATAAAGTTATCAAAAGAGACGGACGTATCGTTGATTTTGACCAAGGCAAGGTTCTTGCCGCTGTCGAGAAGTCGATGAAGGCAGCCGGACACACCGCTCCTCAGGGTGCTGCGGCGGTTGCAGAGGCCGTTACCAAACGCTTGGAGGAACGATATCAGCAGACCCCTCCGAAGATTGAGGAAATACAGGATGTTGTCGAACATGAGCTGATGAGAATGGGCTTTGACGAGGCGGCAAAGCAGTACATCCTTTATCGTGCAAACCGCACACGTATCCGCGAGGCAAATACAAGTCTGATGAAAACCATCGACGAAATCACCAAGGTGGATGCACGCCAGAGCGACGTCAAGCGAGACAACGCCAACATCGACGGCAACACCGCGATGGGCAGTATGCTGCAAATTGGCACAGCAGGAGCCAAAGCCTACAACGAGGCATACCTGCTGACACCGGAGCAGGCAAAGGCTTATCGCGAGGGTGATATCCACATCCATGATTTTGATTTTTATTCCCTGACCACCACCTGCACCCAGATTGATATTGTCAACCTGTTCGACGGAGGCTTTTCGACCGGACACGGATTCCTGCGGGAGCCGCAGAGCATCCAGAGCTATGCAGCGCTGGCAGCGATCGCAATCCAGTCCAACCAGAACGACCAGCACGGCGGACAGAGCATCCCGAACTTTGATTACGGAATGGCGCTGGGTGTTGCCAAGACCTTCCGCAAGGCTTACACCAACAAGCTGATGGAGGGCGTGGAGGATTATCTGGACACCGAGGACGAAAAGGATACCGTCCTTCAGGTGATGGCTCAGGCAAAGGAAAAGACCGGCCACGGCCCGCGTTTGGAAATTGGCGCACAGGAGTACGACGCAGCGGTTGCACAGGCTTTGTGCGAGCACTATGACATCGAGCCTAAGCGTGCAGCCCGTCTGGTTGAGGTAGCGCGTCATCGTGCAAACCGCAAGGCAGACCGGGACACCTATCAGGCGATGGAGGGCTTTGTCCACAACCTGAATACCATGCACTCCCGTGCAGGCGCACAGACTCCGTTCAGCTCCATCAACTACGGCACCGACACCAGCCCGGAGGGCAGAATGGTCATCCGGAATATCCTGCTGGCAACCGATGCCGGACTGGGACACGGCGAGACCTGCATCTTCCCGATCCATGTTTTCAAGGTGAAGGAGGGCGTCAACTACAACGAGGGCGACCCGAACTACGACCTGTTTAAGCTCTCCTGCAAGGTCAGCGCAAAGCGACTGTTCCCGAATTACATCTTCTTGGATGCACCGTTTAACCTTCAGTATTACAAGCCGGGTCATCCGGAAACCGAAGTTGCAACGATGGGCTGCCGCACCCGTGTAATGGGAAATGTGTATGACCCGACCAGAGAGATCAGCTATGGCAGAGGAAACCTTTCGTTTACCTCGATCAACCTGCCGCGCATTGCAATCGAGGCAGACCACGATGAAAAACGCTTTTATGAAAAGCTGGACCAGATGCTGGAGCTGGTAGCAAAACAGCTGCTGGACCGCTTTGAGATTCAGGCCTCCAAACGGGTCTACAACTACCCATTCCTGATGGGACAGGGCGTTTGGATGGACAGCGACAAGCTGAACCTCAACGATGAGGTTCGTGAGGTGCTCAAGCACGGAACCCTTTCGATTGGCTTTATCGGTCTGGCAGAGACACTGACCGCTCTGTACGGCCATCACCACGGAGAAAGCGACGAGATGCAGCAGAAGGGCTTGCAGATCATCCGCTATATGCGCGACTACTGCGACCGCAAGAGCCAAGAGAAAAAGATGAATTTCTCCCTGCTGGCAACCCCGGCAGAGGGATTGTCCGGACGCTTTATCCGCATGGATAAAAAACGCTTCGGCATCATCCCCGGCGTTACCGACAAGGATTATTATACCAACTCCTTCCACATTCCGGTATGGTACAACATCACAGCCTTTGAAAAGATTCAGAAGGAAGCGCCATACCACGCTTTGACCAATGCCGGTCATATCAGCTATGTGGAGCTCGACGGAGATACCTCCAACAATGTCGATGCGTTTGAATCGGTTGTTCGCTGTATGCACGATGCAGGCATCGGCTATGGTTCCATCAACCATCCGGTAGACCGCGACCCGGTCTGCGGCTATGTCGGTGTGATTGGAGACGTTTGCCCAAGATGCGGCAGACGGGACGGCGAGTCGATTAGCCCGGAAAAGCTCGCACAGCTGAGAAAACAGTATCCGGATATTCCAACCTTCCGAGGAATCGAATAATCGGGATTTTTGCAAGAAGAAGTTTAACAGAGACTTTTGAAAATAAAAAAGGAGAATGAATCATGTCCGCAATGCAGAAACAGTCTACCATTGGAAAAGACGTCAGCTTTGAACGAATCCGCCGCATTACCGGCTATCTGGTCGGCACCATGGACAAGTGGAATGATGCGAAAAAGGCAGAGGAGCACGACCGCGTGAAGCACGGTCTGTCCTGTGGATGCAGATAAATGAAGATTAACGTAGCGGGAATCATCAACGAAAGCATTGTGGATGGCCCCGGAATCCGTCTGACCGTATTTTGTCAGGGCTGCCCGCACCACTGTCCGGGCTGCCAGAATCCCGAAACTTGGGAATTTGTGGAAAAAACCAGAGTTGCTCCCGAGCAGATTCTGGAGATGGTCCACCGTAATACTCTGGTGCATGGGGTGACGCTGTCCGGCGGAGAGCCGTTTTCTCAGCCGGCAGAGCTGGCTGAGCTGGCAAAGCTGCTGCGGGCAGAGGGGTATGAGGTTGCCGCATACACCGGATATACCTTCGAGCAGCTGATGCAGGGAACCGCAGAGCAGCGGCTGCTTCTGGAAAATATCGATGTTCTGGTGGACGGGCCCTTCCTCATCGAGGAGCGTACACTGGAGGCGCGGTTCCGTGGAAGCCGAAACCAGCGGGTGCTGGATGTTCCACAGAGCCTGAAGGAAGAACGAGCTGTTTGGATGACCCGGGAAAACTGGGTCGGAGAACAGGCAAAATAAAGAACAGCACAGGGGCGGCAGATTTGACCGCCCCTGTGCTGTATCCGGAAAAAGGAGGAAACAATATGCTGGAAGAACTCAAACAGGTGGGTATTTTGCTGGGTCGGGAAGAGCTGGCTCCCATCGAGGGCAGCAATTGCAAGACAGGATTTCTGCGCCGGATGAGCCGGGAGCAGATTGCAGATTTTTGCCAGCCGCTGGAGGTTCTGCTGGTGGCAGGAGCTGAGCCGCAGGACGAAGCCCTCATCGAGGAGGTCCCTTGTGCGCTGGTGTGGTTTGCTTCGGAGCAGCCGGAACTGCTGCCAGAGAAGTATGATGCCTGCTTTGTCAAGGCCAATCCGCAGGAACAGCCGCGCCTGCTGCGCCTGTTTGCCTGCCTGATGGAGTCTACGCTGGAGCAAGGCTTTGAGGAATTTGGACAGGTGGAGGATTTAATCAGCCGCTTCACCGAATTTTCAGCCGACCAGCCGGATGATGACTCCTGCCTGCTGCTGTGGCTGGGAGCCAACCTTGTGCCTGCAAGCGCAGAGGAGGAGGCTTTCTGCAAAAAGGCACAGCAGCTTTCGGAGGAGGCAGAGGAGCAGGGACTGGAATTTTACTGTGCCTACCATACGGCGGAAACAGCAGGACAGGAGGACTGTCTGCTGCTGCACGCAAAAGAGAAGATGGACGAGGAATAAGATTCGTTAGTGCGGAGTATTCAGGTCGCGGGTGCGGTAGTCCGGTCCCAGGTCGATGACCAGATAGGACATCAGCAGATTGAGCAGAGCCATCGGCAGGGTCAGGGAATTATAAAAGACCCGGGTGGCGGTGTGGCAGATGAGCATATGCTTGCTGTACTGGACGGTGGGAGAGGACATACTGTCGGTGATGGTCAGAATCGTGGAGCCGCGGGAAAAGGCATTTTTGGCGATGCTGCCCAGAGGGTAATAGTACTTAGGAAAGGCGATAAAGATGACCAAATCCTCCGGGGTCAGCTGTTCGAGCGTATTTTCCGTATCCTGCAAATCGTCCAGATTGATTAAGGACGCATCAAAGTTGAGCAGACGAAGGCGGGCCTTCAAAAATTCTGCCAGAATGTGGGAGATGTTGTGGGCGCAGATGAAGATTCGCTTGCCGTTGCGAATAGCTTCGGCAGCGGAGATGAGGGCGATGAGGTCCAGCGAGGAAAAAAAGTCCTTGCAGGCATCCGACTCCTCTCGGCAGACCTGACGCAGCAGCTCGGATTTTCCCTCCACATCGGTGATGGTCGCATCCGGCACAAAGTACGACGGCGAGGAGAGCATCTTGACGACATTCTGGGTGTATTCCCGGAAGGCGTTTTTCAGCTCCAAGAAGTTAGCACATCCAACCTTCTGGCAGAACCGCAGCAGGGTCAGCTCTGAGGAGGAGGTGCGCTGGCTGAGCTGAGCCAGCGTGATATAGGAGATATCCTCGGGCGCTTCCAGCAGGCAGTCTGCAATGCTCTTTTGCTTTTTGGTCATCTCCGGATAAAGGGTATGAATGGTCTGAATAATATCCATGATAGCTTCCCGTCCTTTGCTTGAAGATAGGGCTCAAACGGCCTCGAACATCCGCCTGCCTTGGAAAAAAGGCGGCTCGCTTTTGGGATACACAATCATGCAGCTGTCACAAGGCTAGGAAAAAACAAAAGCGAACACTGATTCCAGCGGAGATAAGAAATTAGAATATTGACAAAAATCTCCTCAAGGAGCAAAATAGTATAGTAATAGCTTTATTATTTTCAGTTTACAGGATAAACGAAAAAATGTAAAGGATTATCGGCAAAATAAGTTTGCTTTTAGGATAGGCTACAAAAAATCCGAACGAAAGCAAACAGAAGAAACAAAACATTCTGCACAAGATAACAGGAGGGACACAAGATGTATTTATCCAATATGACAACAGAACAGGCAAAAACCATCCTACAGCAGGACCCAATCGTGGTGATTCCGGTCGGCAGCACCGAGCAGCACGGCCCACAGTGCGGACTGGGGACGGATTTTATCATCCCATCCTATCTGGCACAGCAGATTGCCGACGAGGAAAATGTTGTGGTGGCGCCGACGGTTCCTTATGGGGTTTGCCCGTATCATCAGGATTTTGCCGGAAGCATTGACATCGGCTATGAAGGGCTGTATCTGGTGCTGCACGGCATCACATCCTCGCTGATGCAGCATGGAGTTCGGCATTTCCTCATTTTGAATGGGCATGGCGGCAACAATCCTTCCATCGACAAGACCGCGTTGGAGGTCTATCGCAACGGTGGAATCTGTGCCAGCATCGATTGGTGGACTCTGGTTGGACAGCTGGACCAGCGGTTCCGCGGAGGACACGGGGACGCAATCGAAACCTCCGCAATGATGGCGGTTCAGCCTGATGCGGTTCATCTGGAGCTGTGCCGTCCGCTGGATGCACAAAGCCCGAGCGAGAACACACAGGCCGCTTCGATTCAGACCGTAGCCTTCCGAGGCGGTGTGGTGCGGCTGCCGAGAGCAACCAAGGAAAATGCGCCGCACGGCTGGTTTGGCCCGCTGGACCCGGCAGACTCCACCCGAGAGCTGGGAGAAGAGATGATGCAGGCAGCGGCAGAATATATCCGGGAGTTTTTGCAGGAGTTCCGAAGCTTCTAGGGAAAAAAAGAAGGGTTCATGATCATAATCATGAACCCTTCTTGAATCTTCTGGTGGAGACAATCGGGATCGAACCGACGACCTTTTGAATGCCATTCAAACGCGCTCCCAACTGCGCTATGCCCCCGTGCAGAAATTACCCTTTCATTATATCGGGCGGGGCAGAAGTTGTCAATATCTTTTTTTAAAATAATCCGGGAAAATTTGGAAGACCGATTTGAGCGCACAGGCAAGGTGTGCTATACTGATATTGAAAACATGAGGAATCTGGAAAGGGACGAAACGATGTTAGATTGGATTCAGGAACAGGAAGATGTGTGGCAGCGCCTACAGCGGTGCGAAAAGCCAATCGTGATGTATGGCATGGGGGATGGAGCGGTTAAAATCCTACAGGTGATGAAGCGCTACGGAATCAAAATTGAGGCGATGTTTGCCAGCGATGAGTTTGTGCGGGGTCATCAGTTCATGGGCTATCAGGTGGAAAAGCTGTCCGACCTGCAGAAGAGGTACGATGATTTTCTCATCGTGATGGCATTTGCAGTGCGCGACCAGCCGACGGTAGACCGCATTACCGCTCTTTCCAAGCAGTACGAGCTGGTGGCTCCGGATGTTCCGGTAGCGGGAGTGAACCTTTTTACCATGGACTTTGTGCAGGAGCACGAGGAACAGCTGAGACAGGTAGAGCAGTTGTTGGCGGATGAACAGTCCCGTCGGGTGCTGCACAGCATCGTCAACTTCAAGCTCAGCGGCAAGCTGGAATATCTGACCGAGTGTACCACCGACCCGGAGGAGGCATACCGCTGCATCCTGAAGCCGACCGCCGAGGAGAGCTTTGCCGATTTGGGCGCGTATCGGGGTGACACCATTGCCGAGCTGCTGCACTATGCCGGAGGCTGCCAGAGGGTGTTTGCCTTTGAGCCGGACGAGCGAACCTACCGCAAGCTGTGTGCGGCGGTGGAAGAGATGGGTCTTGCCGACCGCGCCGTATGTGTGCAGATGGCGGCCTATTCGCACCGAGAACTGCTGGAATTTGACAGCCGGGCCGGCAGACAATCGGCACTTCGGGAGGATTCCCTAGTGACCGGGGTGGAATCCGCTGCCAAGAGCAGAATCCGTCAGGTTCAGGGAGAATCGCTGGACCATATCGCAGGTGGCGAGCCGGTGACCTTCATCAATATGGATGTGGAGGGAGCGGAGCGTCAGGCTTTGGACGGCTGCCGCGAGGTGATTGAGCGCGACAAGCCAAAGCTGCTGATTGCCGCCTATCACCGCAGTGAGGACCTGTTTGCCATCCCGCTCCAGATTGCCCGGATGAACCCGGAGTATCGCTTTTATCTCCGACACTACCGCTATATTCCGGCATGGGACACCAACCTCTACTGCGTATAACGGGGCATCGGGGCCGAATGTGCCGGAAATCCCAAAGAAAACCGACAGAAGACAGAGCAAAATCCGGCGGTTTTATTGACATGGTGTTGTGAAGTATAGTAAAATATTAAGATAGGAAATCAGGCGCACAAGCTCGGAAAACAGAACTGACGCCCGAAACAATGCTGCCGCAAGGCAGAAAAGATAGAAACACCCAAGCAGGAAAAGAGGAGCGTGAAACCATGCAGACAAACCTGACAGCATCTCAGGAGGCCCGCCAGACAGCGGTCCGCAGCATGACCGGCTATGGAAGGGCGCAGAAGCTCATTGGCAATAAAGAAATCACCGTAGAAATCCGTTCGGTCAACCACCGGTTTTTGGAATATTCATCCAGAGTTCCCAGAGCGTATGCCTATTTGGAGGAGCGCCTAAAAAATCTGGTCAAGACCTCGGTCTCCCGAGGCAAGGTGGATGTTTCTCTGAGCGTCCAGACGGTCAGCGGAACAGACAGTCAGGTGATCATCAACCACGATTTGGCGCGGTCTTATCTGGATGCGCTGAAAAATCTGTCGGAGGACCTGCAAATCAAAAACGATGTCACCGTTTCCCAGCTTGCAAGATTTTCTGACATCTTCACAGTGGTTCGGGTAGCGGATGATGAGGAAGAAGTTTGGCAGGCAGTGTCCGAGGTGGCACAGGAAGCCGTCGAGCACTTTGTTCAGATGCGCGAGATTGAGGGACTCAAGATGCAGCAGGACCTGCTGTATCGTCTGGATTTAATCGAGCAGATGGTAGCAAAGGTCGAGGAGCTGTCCCCCAAGACGGTGGAAAATTACACCAACAAGCTGCACGCAAAACTTGAAGAGGTGTTGCAGAACAAGGCAGTGGACGAACAGCGCATCCTGACCGAGGCGGCAATCTTTGCAGAGAAGATTGCAGTGGCAGAGGAGACCGTCCGCTTGGGCAGCCATGTTCACCAGTTCCGCGAGATTTTAAAATCCAACGAGCCGGTCGGCAGAAAGCTGGATTTCCTAGTTCAGGAATTTAACCGGGAAGCCAACACCATCGGCTCAAAGGCGCAGGACCTGGAGGTTGCAAGAGTGGTGGTCGACCTCAAATCCGAGATTGAGAAGATTCGTGAGCAGATTCAGAACATCGAATAACAAGAGAACGGACCGGAAAGGAGCAGAGGCAGATGAAACACAAGGCTGGGCAGTCTACTTCTGCTCATCGTTCGAGGCCGGAGTGGTGTCTGGGAGTGGGCAGCATCCGCACAACACAGCAGGGAAAGCAGGTGCATCTGCGCTATCTTTCCAATGAACCGCTGGTGCAGGCAGGGATAATCTGCTGTGCGGCAGGCTGCGCCTTGAGCGCAAAGGCACTGAAGGAACAGCTCCCAGAGCTGCTTTGGACGAGGATCATGGGACGCATCGGGGGTTGAGCCGCAGGAACGCGCCCCGCAGGAAAGGAAGAATTTGGATATGAAACTGATCAATATCGGCTTTGGCAACATGGTTTCTGCCAACCGTCTGGTGGCGATCGTCAGCCCGGAATCGGCGCCCATCAAGAGAATCATCACCGATGCCAGAGAGCGCGGGAGCTTGATTGATGCGACCTATGGCCGCCGTACCAGAGCGGTCATCATTACGGACAGCGACCATGTCATCTTGTCCGCGGTCCAGCCGGAAACGGTTGCAAACCGCCTGAATGATGACGATGATGAGGAGGAGCTGGAGGAAGATGAATAAAAAAGGACAGTTGATTGTAGTCTCGGGACCCAGCGGAGTGGGCAAGGGAACCGTGCTCAAGGAATATTTGAACAGCCGGGACGGCATTGCCTACTCGGTATCGGCAACCACCCGTCAGCCGCGTCCGGGCGAGGAGAATGGCATCCATTATTATTTCCTCAGCCGCGAGGAATTTGAGCGGACCGCAGCCGAGGGCGGAATGTTGGAATATGCAAGCTACAACGGCAACTACTACGGCACACCAAAGGCGCCGGTCGAGCAGCAGCGGAATCAGGGAAATGATGTCGTGCTGGAAATCGAGGTGCAGGGTGCGCTTCAGGTCAAAAAGAGCTGCCCGGATGCTTTGCTCATCTTTGTGGCTCCGCCCAGCTTTGAGGAGCTGAAAAACCGTCTGACCGGACGGCAGACCGAGGATGCCAAAACGGTGGAAAACCGCTTGAATATCGCTCGTCAGGAGCTGATGTGTGCAGGCGAATACGATTATATCATTGTCAACGATACGGTGGAGCAGGCTGTCCGGAGACTTGAACAGATCATCAGCGCCAACCGTTACAATAAAAATAATATGAAAGAATTTCTTGATGAGGTGAACCATAATGCTTAGACCAGCTATGTCCCAGATTATCCGTGAAGGCGAAAGCTATTACGCATTTGTTGTTGCAGTAGCAAGACACGCCAGAGAGATTGCCGATTACTGGGCAGACAACAATATGCCAATGGAGAGAAAACCGGTTACAGCGGCTCTGGACGATTTTGCTTCCGGCAAGGTCCGCGTAAAGGACCTGGTAAAAATCAAAGATTCGAACTAGGTTTTTCACACTTTCACAGTGAGAATGTTGAAAAAACGGGCGGCATGGCAGGGACGCTGCACAAGGATGCCGCCCGTTCTCTTATAGCATCAGAATGAGAAGATAAGGAGGCAGGCAGCATGATAGCAAGGGTTGTGGTGGAAAATGCTGCCTACTCGTTTGATACGGGCTTTTCCTATCAGGTGCCGCAGACCATGCAGGGAGATATCCGGCCGGGGTGCCGGGTGCTGGTCCCGTTTGGAAGGGCAAACCGCACGCGCCAAGGATTGGTGCTTGCGCTGGAGGAGGAAACCGGCCCGGAAGAAAAGATAAAACCGGTGCGGACTCTGCTGGACTATCAGCCGCTGCTCAATGAGGAGCAGCTATGGCTGGTGGAGTGGCTGCACAAACGGGTGTTTTGCACCTACTATGAGGCAATGCGGGCAGTGGTGCCCAGCGGCATGACCGTGAAGGTTCGGGTGATGTGCTCGCTTGCGTCAGAGGAGGCTCTGCCGGAGTGTCCGGACGAGGCGCAGTCCAAGATTTTGGATTTTCTGCGGCAGTGCAAAAAACCGATTCCGCTCGAGCAGATGCTCCTTGAGCTGGGGATTCGGCAAAATGCACCGGCCCTGCAGGGCTTGCTCGGATGCGGCGCAGTCCTCCTTTCGGAAGAGGTCCGCGAAAAAAGCACCGACAGCAAGGTTGTGATGGTGCAGCTGCGGCAGGACTATGAGCAGCAAATCCAGCAAAGCGGCCTGCGGATGACGGCGGCCCGAAAAAAGGTCATCGAGATTTTACAGTCCGGCTCCGGCGCATCGCTCAAGGAGCTGTGTTATTATGCCGGAACCACCCGGCAGACGGTGGATAAGCTGGAAAAGCTCGGGGTGGTGACCTACTGCGGACAGCAGATTTTTCGCAGTCCGTATGCAGACCGACAGCCGGTTTCGGAGCAGCCGGTGCAGCTGGAATCCAGCCAGCAGAAGGCGCTGGATACGCTGTGGCAGCTGTGGCAGAACCGAGAGGAGCAAAATCCAACCGCTCTGCTGTACGGGGTGACCGGCAGCGGAAAGAGTCAGGTCTACCTCAAGCTGGTCGAACAGGTGAGGGAACAGGGACAGGGTGTTATCATTCTGGTTCCGGAGATTTCCCTGACACCGCAGACGGTGGAGCTGTTCACCCGGCGCTTTGGTCGGAAGGTGGCAGTTTTGCACAGCGGGCTGACGATGGCACAGCGTGCGGACGAATATAAGCGCATCAAGCAGGGCTTGGCAGATGTGGTGGTCGGGACCCGTTCGGCGGTCTTTGCCCCGCTGGAAAAGCTCGGGTTGATTGTCATTGACGAGGAGCAGGAGGGAGCGTATGCTTCCCAGTCGGCACCTCGGTATCATGCCCGGGAGGTTGCCCGGGTGCGCTGTCGCTATCATGGAGCGATGCTGCTGCTGGCATCCGCCACACCGAGCATCGAAACCTATTATCAGGCGCAGAAAGGGAAAATCCATCTGGTGACCCTTTCTCACCGCTATCTGGGAAATCAGCTGCCGAGGGTTCAGATTGTCGATATGGACCGCAGCTTCGGCTTTGATATTAGTCAGGAGCTGACCGCGGAGCTGGCGGACAATTTGCAGGCGGGCCAACAGAGCATCGTGCTGCTCAACCGCAGAGGGTATCATACCGCGGTGCGCTGCCATAACTGCGGCGAGGTGGTCAAGTGTCCGAACTGCTCGGTTGCGCTGACCTACCACCATGCAAACCGAAGGCTGATGTGCCACTACTGCGGCTACTCCCGGGAGCTGGACGAGAACTGTCCGACCTGCGGCAGCCAGCTGATGAGCTATACCGGCAGCGGAACCCAGCGCATCGAGGATGAGCTGGGGCGCATCTTTCCAACGGCAAAAATCCTGCGGATGGATTTGGATACAACCATGTCGCGCATGGCACATGAAACGAAATTTCGGGACTTCGCACAGGGGAAATATCAAATCATGGTGGGAACCCAGATGGTTGCAAAGGGATTAAATTTTCCACAGGTCACGCTGGTCGGGGTACTGGGCGCAGACCAAGCCATCTATTCGCAGGACTTTCGGGGCTGCGAGCGGGCGTTTTCCCTGCTGACCCAAGTGGTTGGACGGTGCGGGCGAGGCAAGCTGCCGGGCAGAGCGCTGATTCAAACCACTTCGCCGGACCATCCGGTGATTCAGCAGGCTGCCCGTCAGGATTATGAAAGCTTTTACCGGGACGAAATCAAAGCGCGCAAGCTGGGACTGTATCCGCCCTTCTGCACCCTGTGTCAGGTGGGATTCTCGGGAGAAAACGAGGAGTTTGTCCGCGCGTCGGCCATCTGGTTTGCCGAGCATTTTCGGCAGAAGGCGGCAGGAGAATACCGGGATTTGCCGCTGAGAATGATGAGCCCCTGCGAGCCGATCATCGCCCGCGTGGCAGGGAAATATCGATACAGCATCGTCATCAAGTGCAGGGCGGGAGAGAGGTTTTCCGCCCTGATGTGGGAGATGCTGCGGGAATTTGACAGCGAAAAGAAAAATAAGAGTGTTCATCTGTGGGTCGATATGAATGGTAACGACCTGTAGAATTTATAAAATAAGGAGTTGGGATTTATGGCAATCCGCAATATTGTAAAAGATACCGATGGGTACGATACCCTGCATAAGAAATGTCGCCCGGTGACAGAATTCAATCAGAAGCTCTGGACCCTGCTGGACGATATGGCACAGACCATGTATGAGGCACAGGGCGTCGGCTTGGCAGGCCCGCAGGTGGGAATGCTCAGACGGGTGTTTGTCATCGATGTCGGCGAGGGAATTTTGGAATTCATTAATCCGGAAATTCTGGAAACCTCCGGCACCCAGAACGGTTCAGAGGGCTGTCTGTCCTTCCCGGGTGAATACGGACTGGTAGAGCGTCCGAACCATGTTCGGGTCAAGGCGCAGAACCGAAACGGAGAATGGTTTGAGCTGGAGGGCGAGGAGCTGCTGGCTCGTGCCGTCTGCCACGAAAATGACCATCTGGACGGCATCGTATTCAAGGACAGAATGTCCCGTCTGCTCAGCGAAGAGGAGCTGGCAGACTAAAAAATCCAGAGGAGCAGGGAGGAGTAGGAGTAGCATGAGAATCGTTTTTATGGGAACGCCGGAATTTGCGGCGGCATCGCTGGGAGAGCTCATCGAAAAGGGCTATGAGGTTGTGGGAGTGTTCACCCAGCCAGATAAGCCGAAGGGCAGAGGATATAAGATGGTAGCTCCTCCGGTTAAGGAGCTGGCATTGGAACACAACATCCCGGTCTATCAACCGCAGAAGATGCGGGACGGGGAAGCACTTGCCATCCTCAAGGAGCTGCGTCCGGATTTGATTGCGGTGGTGGCCTACGGCAAGATGCTGCCAAAGGATATTTTGGAGCTGCCGCAGTATGGCTGCATCAATGTCCACGGCTCGCTGCTGCCGAAGTATCGCGGCGCCGGCCCGATTCAGTGGAGTGTCATCGACGGTGAGCCGGTCACCGGGGTCACCACGATGTACATGGCAGAGGGCATGGACACCGGAGACATGATTCTGAAAAAGGAAACTCCGATTGGAGAAAACGAGACCTACGGAGAACTGCACGACCGTCTGGCAGTCATCGGTGCGAAGGCGCTGACCGAAACCATCGACCTGATCGAACAGGGAAAGGCTCCGCGTCAGCCGCAGGACGATGCGCTGGCAAGCTATGCGCCGATGCTGGACAAAAAGATTGCCAAGCTGGATTTCGAGCGCCCAGCTGTCGAGCTGCACAACCTGATTCGTGGACTTTCTCCGTGGCCGGTTGCACATACGACCTTTGGCGGCAAGCTGCTGAAGGTGCATCGCGCTGTGCTGGCAGATGGATTTCACGGTCAGCCCGGACAGGTGCTGGACAGCAAGAGACTGATTGTCGGCTGTTCGCAGGGAGCGCTGGAGCTGCTGGAGGTTCAGATGGAGGGCGGCAAGCGGATGAAGGGCGAGGATTTCCTCCGAGGCAGAAAGGCCGAAAAACTGGGAGATTAGCCGTAACCCTCCTATTTTTACTAAAGCGGAATATACTCTTCATAACTCATTCAAATTTGTCCAATATAATAAGAGAATGGGAATTTATTCTCTCAAATACTGAATGAAGGAAAAGAGGAAGAAAGATGTTTTTTTACTACTTTGACCGGTACTATTGGATTCTGATTGTGCCTGCCATGATTTTTGCCATGTGGGCACAGATGAGGGTCAGCTCCACCTTCAACCGATACAGCAAGGTGGGCAGTGCAAGAGGGCTGAGCGCAGCTCAGGTTTGCCGACAGATTCTGGACGAAAACGGACTGTTTGCCGTTCGGGTTGAGAGGGTGTCAGGAAACCTGACCGACCACTATGACCCGAGAAGCAATGTGATTCGTCTGTCGGACAGCGTGTATAACAGTACATCAGTAGCGGCAATCGGCGTCGCGGCGCACGAGGCGGGCCACGCAGTCCAGTATTCGGTGGGATATGTGCCTATCAAGATTCGCAATAGCATCATCCCGGTCAGCAAGCTGGGCTCCACGCTGTCGATGCCAATCCTTCTGGTAGGCCTGCTGTTCAACAGCGGTGTTCTGGTGGAAATCGGCATCCTGCTGTTCTCGACCATGGCGCTGTTCCAGCTGGTTACCCTTCCGGTGGAATTTAATGCCAGCGGACGGGCGCTACGTACACTCGGCGACTACCACATTCTGGACGACGAAGAAACTCGAATGGCGGGCAAGGTGCTCAAGGCGGCGGCACTGACCTATGTGGCTGCTTTGCTTTCCAGTGCTGCCCAGCTGCTGCGTCTGATTTTGCTGTACGGACGCCGCAGAAACGATTGATTTTTTAACAGAAGAAAGGATTGTCCATGATGCCAAAGATGACGGCAAGGCAGGCGGCTGTACAGGCGCTGGTGCAAGTAAATGAAGAAGGCGGTTACTCCAATCTGGTGCTCCATGAGATGCTCAAGAAAAGTGGGCTGACACCGGAGGATACAGCCTTTGCCAGCAGACTGTTTTATGGGACGCTGGAACGAAAGATCACGCTGGACCATATCATTGGAGCCTACTCCAAAAAGCCGGTCAGCCGACTGACGCCGGCAGTGGCAGAAATCCTGCGCACTGCACTTTACCAGATGGTGTATATGGACAGTGTTCCGGATTCTGCCGCAGTTGATGAGGCGGTCAAGCTGACCCGGCAGTGTCGGGTTTCCAGCGCGTCCGGCTTTGTCAATGCGGTGCTTCGCAGCTTTGCGAGGGATGAAAAGAAGCTCCCTCCGGTCAAGGGCAACCGTCTGAAAAAGCTGGAGGTGCGCTATTCCTGCCCGCAGTGGGTGATTCGGGAGCTGTTGGAGCAGTACGGAGAAGACTCTGCACTTTCCATGCTGGAACATTCGCTGGACCGTCCGCCGCTGTATGTTCGGGTCAACACCACAAAGGTGACGGCAGACCAGTGCATCCAATCCTTGGAGCAGGAAGGAGTCAGCGCAAAGAAAGACTTCCTTTTGCCGGACTGCTTGATTCTGGAAGGGACTTCCTCGATTGAGCGGCTGAAAGCCTTTGAACAGGGGCTGTTCCATGTACAGGATAAATCCTCCCAGATGTGTGCATGGACGCTCTCTCCGAAGCCGGGAGAACGGGTGCTGGATGTCTGTTCCGCACCGGGCTCTAAATCCTTTACGGCAGCTGAGCTGATGGACAATCAGGGAGAAATCATCAGCTGCGATATTTTTGAAGAAAAAATCCGAAAAATTTCAGACGGTGCGGCCCGTCTGGATTTGAGCTGTATCCATCCCCAGATGCAGGACGGAACGGTTTATGACCCACAGCTGGGTCTGTTTGACAGGGTACTGTGTGATGCGCCCTGCTCGGGCTTGGGCATCATCAGCCGCAAGCCGGAAATCAAATACAAGCGGATGCAGGACCTGCAGCAGCTGCCCGAGATTCAGGCGAAGATTCTGGATACGGCGTCCCGTTATGTGAAGGTTGGGGGTACACTGGTCTATTCGACCTGTACCCTGCTGCCGCAGGAGAACGATGCAGTCGTTGAGAAATTTTTGCAGGAGCACGGCGAGTTCGAGCCTCTTGTCCTGCCGGAGCAGGTGCGCGCAGCGGGGCTTGCGGACGACGCGTGGAAGGTGACGCTGCTGCCGCAGATGGCAGACACAGACGGGTTCTTTATTTCGTGCATGAAGAGGGTGCGGTAAATGAGTTTGGAGCAACAGTTTGACTGGCAGAATAAAATAGACATCAAGTCGTTGGAGTTTGGGGAGTTGGAGGAGCATCTGGCTGCGATGGGCCAGCCTAAATTCCGCAGCAAGCAGATTTATTCTTGGCTGCACGAAAAGCGGGTGGATTCCTTTGACCAGATGAGCAACCTTCCGGCGGCGCTCAGGGAACAGCTGGAGCAGCGGTACTACATAAACCGTCTGTCGATTATCAAAAAGCTCGTTTCCAAGCTGGACGGAACTCAGAAGTATCTGCTGCGGCTGAAGGACAACAACTGCGTTGAGGCGGTTTTGATGAAATATAAGTATGGAAATTCCATCTGCATCTCCACGCAGGTGGGCTGTCGGATGGGCTGCAAATTCTGTGCGTCCACCTTGGCAGGTCTGGTGCGTTCGCTGGATTCCTCCGAGATGCTGGACGAAATCTATACCGTCACCCGAGACAGCGGCCAAAGGGTCAGCAATGTGGTGCTGATGGGAATTGGAGAGCCGCTGGACAACTACGAAAATGTGATGCGGTTCCTGCGCATCCTTTCCTCCGAGCAGGGGTACAACCTGAGCCTGCGTCATCTGTCCCTGTCCACCTGCGGACTGGTGGACCGAATCTATGAGCTGGCGCAGGAAAAATGCGGACTGACCCTGTCCATCTCACTGCACGCTCCCAACGATGCGATTCGCAGTCAGACCATGCCAATCAACAAACGATATCCAATCGACGAGCTTCTCAAGGCCTGCCGCTATTATTTCCAGCAGACCGGCAGAAGGATTTCCTTTGAATATGCTTTGATCGAAGGGGTCAATGATGAGATCAGCCATGCTAATGAGCTGGCAGACCGACTCAAGGGAATGTCGGCTCATGTCAACCTGATTCCGGTCAATCCTGTTAAGGAGCGCGGATTTAAGAGAGGTTCCCGCCAGCGCATCGAAGCATTTCAGAAGGCGCTGGAAGCCAGAGGAGTGAATGCAACGGTCAGACGAGAGCTGGGCGCAGACATCAATGCGGCTTGCGGACAGCTCAGAAGGGAGTATGACCAGCAGAGAGCACAAGGGGAGGAAGAATCGTGATTAAGTTTATGGGCGCGACCGATACCGGCAGGATGAGGCAGCAGAATCAGGATGCCTTTATCTGCCGCCGGGTCGGGGAAAACGCCGGATATGCCATTGTATGCGATGGCATGGGCGGAGAACAGGCAGGAGATGTCGCCAGCACGACAGCCTGCCAGCTCATTGAAAAATTTTTCCACCGTGATGTCAACGAGACCATGAGCGAAGCTGCTGCCAAGGCGGTCATCTTTTCCGCAATCAGCGCCGCCAACGCCAAGGTCTATTCGATGGCGAAGGAAAATCCCGATTACCACGGGATGGGCACAACGCTGGTATTGGCAGTGGTGGTCGGGGAATGTATGCACATCGTCAATATCGGGGACAGCCGCATCTATATGGTGGAGAAAAAGACAGCCAAGCAGCTGACCCGCGACCACACGCTGGTTCAGAACATGGTGGACCGGGGAGAAATCAGCAAGGAAGAAGCGGTCCATCATCCCAAAAAGCACTATATCACTCGCGCCATCGGGGTGGGGGATACCTTGGATATCGACTACCAGATGTATGAACTGAAAAAGGAGAGCGTGGTGCTGCTGTGTACCGATGGGCTTTCCAATTACCTGACGCTGGAAAAGCTGCCGGAGATGCTCAAGCACTGCATCCAGAACGGCGACATCCAGGAGCTGATCGACTATGCCAACGACAAGGGCGGGTCAGATAACATTACAGCGGTTGTGCTGTACCGGAAGTAATGCCCGCGCTGCTGTGGGCGTAGCATTGCAGGAGGCAATTTTACATGGATAAATACATTGGCAGAAAACTGGACGGACGCTATGAGATCCGCGAGCTCATCGGGGTGGGCGGCATGGCGAATGTCTATAAGGCATTCGATGTGCTGGAAAACCGCATCGTGGCAGTGAAGATCCTTCGGGAAGAATATATGGACAACGATGAGTTTATGCGCCGGTTCCGCAACGAATCCCGCGCAATCTCGCTGCTGGACCACCCAAACATCGTCAAGGTGTATGATGTCATCTTCTCCAACCGCATCCAGTCTATCGTCATGGAATATATCGATGGCATCACCCTCAAGGAATATATCGAGCAGGAGCACGTCCTGCGCTGGAAAGAGGCAGTCTACTTTACGGTGCAGATTCTCAAGGCCCTTCAGCACGCCCATGACAAGGGCATTGTCCATCGGGACATCAAGCCGCACAACATTATGCTGCTCTCCAACGGACAGATTAAAATTACTGATTTCGGCATTGCCCGCTTTTCGCGCTCCAACACCAAGACCATCACCGACAAGGCCATCGGCTCGGTCCACTATATCAGTCCGGAGCAGGCAAGCGGCGCCTTTACCGATGCCCGCAGCGACCTCTATTCGCTGGGTGTTCTCATGTTTGAGATGCTCACCGGCAAGCTGCCATTCGAGGCAGATTCCTTAGTCTCGGTTGCCATCAAGCAGATTCAGAGTCAGCCGACCCTGCCGCGCTCCATCAATCCTGATATTCCGGAGGGACTTCAGGATATTGTGATGCGAGCCATGCAGAAGGATGCCGACAAGCGGTACCAATCTGCCGCAGAGATGCTGCACGATATCGAAGAATTCAAGAAGAACCCATCGATTGTGTTCTCTTATCAATATGAACAGCCGCCGCAGGTGCATATCCAAAATGAGCTGCGGCATCGTCAGGAGGAAAAAGTGATGCCAAAATCACCCCATCGCTCCGCTCACGAAGCGCCGGCTTCCCATACCGCCTCCTCCCGCTCGAAGAAAAAGCGGACAGAGGATGCGGACGAATACGAAAGAAAGCCGCTGCCGGTGGTTCCGGTGATGGCGGGAATCGCCTTTGCCTTCCTGCTGGCGGCAGGTGCTTTTATCGGAATGTTGTTTGTGGTCAACAAACCCTTCGAGCAGGTGGCAAATGTCAAGGTCCCGGACCTGATTGGCATGAACTACGAGAGCATCAAGACCAAATATTCCAGCGAATTTAAAATCGAGGTGGAGGAAAAAGCACCGAGCGGACTGTACGAGTCAGGGAAAATCTATGACCAGACCCCCGACCCCGGAAAAACCGTCAAGGAAAATTCCACCATTAAAATTAAGGTCAGCACCGGCAAGCAGGTCATAGTCCTCGACGATTATGTGGGCAAGGATTCGACCGAGGTGTTCCGGGAGCTGAGCAAGAAGAACATCACCTGGACCGAGACCGAGACCTACTCCAACGAGTATGCGGCAGGTCTGGTCGTCAAAACCGCACCGGAGGCAGGACAGGAGGTCACCGAGGGTGACGAGGTGAGCGTCTATGTCAGCCTGGGTTCTCAGGAGCAGAACCAGACGGTGCCGCTGCTGGTGGGCATGAACTTCCACGAGGCCAAAACCCTGCTCTCGACCAAGCGTCTGCGAATCGAGTGCATCGAGGAGGTCGAGCCGGAAACCGACAGCAGAGGAAATCCGCTTCCGGGTCAGGAAGCAGCAGGAACCATTCTGGAACAGAGCCCGAATGAGGATGGACTGGTGCCTGCGGGAACGGTTGTACAGGTCAAGGTCATGGGCGGCGACGGATGGGAGGACCCCAACAAGCCAAAACAGATTAAGATTACCTTCGACCTGCCGGAGGGAAGCGGCAAGGTTCATGTACAGACCTTCGTGGATGGCAAGGAGACCGGCTACGGAGACCCGAACCTTTCCAAGCAGACCACATGGACAACCAAGCCGAGCGGCCGCGGAGATGCCAAGGTGGAAATCTATATCGACAGCGAGCTGTACCGCAGCTATGATGTTAACTTTGATAACGGGACACAGGTAGAAACGACCGATATGCAGGCGCTGGCAGAGTATCTGGAGCGCAAGGGCAGTCAGCTGGATTCTAACGATGACGACGATGACGACGACCTTCCGGAGCCGTCAGACAGCGATTCCGGCGGCCGCAAGGTCATCAAGAAAGGCACGAGCAGAAATAATTAAGCCTGTAAACAAACAGCCTTCCGGCTCCTTTGGGGGCTTGAAGGCTGTTTTGCAGTCATTTCAAAAAAAGCACTCTCGCAATTTGGACGAGAGTTTGTTATAATAAAAGAAATGACAGCTTTTTAGAGCGTGGAAGGAGAAGGGATACCGTGCTGATACAGGGGAATTTGCAGATTTCTCCATTGGAAGAACAGGACATGAAAACGCTGGCGGCGTGGGAGACGCAGGAGTTCCGCGGAGAATTTGAGGAATATCAGATGGCCTCTCCGGAGAATCTTCGCAGACAGCTCAATCAGGATGGGCTGTGCAGCGAGAGCTTCCAGATGCTGATGATTCGGTTGGATGAGCTTCCGGTCGGACTGCTGTATCTGAATTTTGTTCGGATGGGCTTGGTGCGTCTGGGTCTGGTGCTGGACCCGGGAGCAAGAGGACAGCATCTGGGTTCGCGGGTGCTGGAGCTGACCCGGGATTATCTGCTGGACAATTATCCGGTGGTCCGCATCGAGGCAGATACCGATGTGGAAAATTTTGCGGCACAGAAGGCACTGGAACGCTGTGGATTTTCTGCGGAAGGGGTGCTGCGGAAGTACCGCTTCCATCACGGACGCTACCACGACAGCTACCTTTACAGCTATTTGAGAGACGAAAAATTTTAACAGGGGTGAGAAAAGGTTTGACAGAACAGAATATCAGGGGTAGGATTATCAAATCGCTGGGCGGCTTTTACTATGTCGCCGACAGCGAGCATCCGGAAAATGTAATCGAATGCAGAGCGCGCGGAGCGTTCCGACAGCAAAACATCAAGCCATGCGTGGGAGACTGGGCAGAGGTGGAGATGACCGTACAGGGCAAGGGATATGTGGTGGAAATCCAGCCGCGGAAAAACAGTCTGGTTCGTCCACCGCTGGCAAATCTGGACCAGCTGGTGCTGGTGGTATCGATTGCAGACCCTGCGCCCAATGCCTTTGTTCTGGACAAGCTGATTGCGATTGCGGAATATCAGCAGATTGAGCCGGTCATCGTTATCACCAAGTGCGATTTGGCTGACCCCGAACCCTTCGCAGAGATTTACCGCAAGGCAGGCTTTGCAGTGTACGAAACGGAAAGTCTGGAGCATCGGGGCATTGAAGCGGTCATGGAGATGCTGCGCGACAAGACCAGCGCCTTCTGCGGAAACTCCGGCGCGGGAAAATCCACCCTGCTCAATGCAATCGACCCGCGGCTGAGTCTGGATACGGGGGACATCAGCCAGAAGCTGGGACGAGGTCGTCACACCACCCGCCATGTCGAGCTGTTTGAGCTTCCCAGCGGAGGATTTGTAGCGGACACGCCGGGATTTTCGGCGGTCGATTTGGAAAAGTTTCAGGTCATCCTCAAGGATGAGCTGGCAGGCTGTTTTCGGGAGATGCGCCCCTACGAGGGAAGGTGCCGGTTCCGGGGTTGTTCCCACACCAAGGAGGCAGGCTGCGCTGTTTTGGAGGCGGTCAAGAATGGGGAAATTTCCCAAAGCCGCCACCAGAGCTATGTGAATTTATATGAGCTGGCGAAAAATATCAAGGAATGGGAAATCGGGAGGTAACAGGCCGGAAGGAGGAAATCCTATGAAACGCTGCGTGATTTTTGGCGGCGGCGAGATTGCAGATTTGGACTATGTCCGCCGGCAGCTGCGGCAGGATGACGGAATCATCTGTGCAGACCGCGGCTATGTCTACTGTCAGGAGCTTGCCTGCTGTCCGGATTTGGTGCTGGGAGACTTTGATTCCTACTTCGGCGAGCTGCCCGCAGACTGTGAGGTTCTGCACTATCCGGTGGAGAAGGACGACACCGACACCATGATTGCCATTAAGGAGTCGATTCGCAGAGGATATGACGAAATCCTGATGCTGGGGATGCTCGGCGGCAGGCTGGATCACACGATTGCCAATATCCAGTCGTTGGTCTATGCGGCAGAGCATGGCCTTCGTGCCCAGATTTTGGACAAGGGCTGCCGCATTACGGTGATTCGCGACGGTCAAAGTGTGGTGGTTCCCTGTGAGGAGGGATACCATTTTTCGGTATTCAGCCACACCGACCGCGCCTGCGGGGTCAGCATCCGCCATGCCAAGTACGAGCTGGAAGGGGCGGACATTACCAACGGGTTTCCCATCGGAGTCAGCAATCACTTCCTTCCGGGAGAGGATGCCCAAATCAGCGTCCGGGAAGGAACGCTGGTCATTATTGCCAATCAGGGAGAATAAATCACAAATCCAGGCTGCCTGACATAGAATACAGCAAAAGCCGAGTGCTTGACTGATAAAGGAGGCAGCTGATATGAAAGTAGTCGTAATCAAAAGTCCCAAGTTTTTGTCCGGGATTCTTCGGGTAATCTTTAAAATCCACAAAGAGGATGCCGGGTGCTGATGCAGCTTGGCAGGATGAGGACAAAAGCAGGGAAGGGTCGTTTGCTCCGGGAAAAGGGGAGCAGGAAAGGAAGCAACCATCATGAATTGGACAGAAGTAAAAATTTATACCACAAGCGAAGGAATCGAGCCGCTGACCGGAAATCTGCTCAGTCTGGGCATTCAGGGCTTTATGATAGAGGATGCACAGGACTTTGACGAATTTCTGCACGACACCACACCGCACTGGGATTACATCGACCAAGAGGTGATGCAGAAGATGAAGGACTGCGAAACCAGCGTGACCCTCTATGTTGCGGATAATCCGCAGGGCATGGAGGAGCTGGCAGGTGCGCGCGAAATTTTGGCCCGCATGAAGTCGGAGGACACGCAGGGACAGTATGGCCGTCTGGAAATGGAAATGAAAAATGTCAACGAAGAGGACTGGTCCACGGCATGGAAAAAATATTATCATCCGGTTCGGGTAGGCGAGCATCTGGTCGTCTGCCCATCTTGGGAGGATTATGAAAAACAGCCGGAGGATGTTGTCCTGACCCTCAACCCGGGAATGGCGTTTGGTACCGGAACCCACGACACCACCAGACTGTGCATGGAGCTGCTGGAGCAGTACATCACTCCGGCAGACCATGTGCTGGATGTCGGCTGTGGAAGCGGAATCCTTGCCATCACAGCGGCTCTGCTGGGCGCGCAGGAAATCAAGGGCTGTGATATTGACGAGGTCGCAGTCAAGGTAGCGGGAGAAAACGCACAGCTCAACGGCGTTTCCAACCGAATCGCCTTCCATCGGGGAGACCTCACCAGTCAGGTAGAGGGTAGCTTCCAGCTGATTTGTGCCAACATCGTTGCGGATGTCATCATCCGTCTGAGCGAGGATGTCGGAAAATATCTGGCAGAGGGTGGTACCTTTATTACCTCGGGCATCATCGATACCCGGGAACAGGATGTGCTGGACGCTTTGGAGAAAAACGGCTTTGAGGTCATCGAGCGCCGCAGCTCCAGCGGATGGGTTGCACTGGCTTGCCGCGCGAAATAGGCAGGGAGGAAGAGTATGCCCAGATTTTTTACGCAGACCATCTCGGCAGAAGGCGGAATCATCAGCGGCGATGACGCAAAGCATATCTCCCGCGTCCTTCGGATGAAGGTCGGGGAGCTGCTGACTGCCTGCGATACCAAGGGATATGATTATGATTGTCTCATCGAATCGCTCAGCGACCGGGAGGTGAGCCTTCGGGTGTTGGAGGTTCGGCCCAGCCAGAGCGAGCCGGATGTTCGGGTGAGCCTGTATCAGGCAATGCCCAAAGGGGACAAGCTGGAATTGATTATTCAAAAGGCGGTGGAGCTCGGTGTGGACAGCATCACGCCGGTGATGACCCGCCGCTGTGTTTCCAAGCCGGACAGCAAGTCGATGGCAAAAAAGCTGGAGCGCTACAACCGCATCGCACTAGAGGCCGCCAAGCAGAGCGGCAGAGGTAAGGTGCCGCAGGTGTGCCCGATGCTGGATTTGCCGCAGGCGCTGGACGAGATGGCACAAACCTCTTGCCCGATTCTGTTTTATGAAAATGCGGCCGCTCCGGCAAAGCAGGTCATTGACGGCGCCGGGAAGGAGATTGCCGTTCTCATCGGTTCCGAAGGAGGTTTTGATGAATCGGAGGTCGAGCTTGCCATCCAAAAGGGCTGTCAGGTGCTTTCTCTGGGCAAGCGTATTCTGCGCTGTGAGACAGCTCCGTTGGCGGCATTGTCCATCATTATGTTTGAAACCGGGAATATGTAACTGAAATCAGGAAAAGAGGTTGGTGCAGATGAAAGGAAAAACAGCCGCAACATGGATTTTGATTCTGCTGCTGTGCGCCGGCACACTGGCAGGTGTGGTCTGGGCAGACCGTCAGGAGAACGGTTCTGCGACCTTGTCCCAGACGATGTCGGAAAAGACCTCTTCCGGCAGCAAGACTAATCAGAAAGAATCGACAGAGAACAATCAAAAGACGCAGGGAAAGGTTCCGAAAAACGAAACTCAGGAAGCCAAGACCCAAAAGGAAACAACACAGCAGGAAAAGCTGGCGGCAGAGTTTGCCAAGGAAAAGCAGGAATGGTATCTGCGGCTGGCCAATGTGGACCATCCACTTCCGGAGGATTTTACAGTAGAGACGCAGGAAGTCCAGAACGGGTACAAGCTGGACAGCAGAATCGCGGATCAGGCCAAGGAGATGATTGAGGCGGCACGACAGGACGGCGTGGAGCTTCTGGTCTGCTCGGCATACCGCTCGATTGAAAAGCAGACCAACTTGTTCAACAAGATGAAGCAGGACTATCTGGCACAGGGCTATAGTGAGGAGCAGGCATATGCCAAGACGGCGACTGCGATTGCCATTCCCGGAACCAGCGAGCATCAAAGTGGACTGGCTGCCGATATCGTCACTCCGTCTCATCAGACGCTGGACCCAGCATTTGCAGATACTGCGGCAGGTCAGTGGCTGGTGGAGCACGCCCACGAATATGGCTTCGTCCTGCGCTATCCGGAGGAAAAGCAGGAGATTACCAAAATCATCTATGAATCCTGGCACTTCCGCTTTGTCGGAAAAACCCATGCAAAGCTCATGAAGGAGCAGAACCTTTGTCTGGAGGAATATCTGGAGCTGGAGGTTCCGAAGGGCTACACCGGGATTCGGGACCCGTTTGAGAACCCGGCGAACTAGGTGATTTTCAGTCGAACAGGAGGGAACAAGGGTGTGTACACGACACAGCAAGCTGGCGACCGTCTTGGAAAAAATCGCAGTCCAGCTGATTTTTCTGCTTTTGGCTGCCTTGGTTCTCCTGTTGGGGATTCGCCTTGCCGGCAAGACCATCCTGTTTGCACAGGCGGAAAAGATTGAAATCATCAACAATCTGGTCGATGGGATGAGCGAGACTGCCACAGCGAAATTTCAGCCGAAAAAGATTCAGGGAATCATCTGCGAATATCTGGAAGCGATGCTGCGGGCAGTGGCGGGGTTTGAATTTTTTCCCCGCAACGACCTGATGGTGCTGCCGCAAATTATCAATGCACTTCCGGAGGAAACGGAGATTTCCTCCTTTGTCTATCATGGCAGAGACTTGACCATTCGTACCGTTCAGCAGGATGCGGAATCGGTTTATGAGATGGTGGACCGTCTGGAACAGTGGGTTTCCCACGAGGAAAAGGTCTTTGAGAAGGTGGTCTACAGCTACTATCTGGATGCCGACGGTCGGTGCATAGCGGAAATTACACTGATTTCTTATCAGTATCAGGACTATGACTTGAGAGAAGAATTGGAAAAGCGAATCCTGCCCGACCGTCAGGAGCAGGATTGATTGGGAAAGAAGGGGAAAAACATGGAACAGGCAAAGATTGACCGTATCAATGAACTGGCACGGAAATCCCGCGCAGAGGGCTTGAGCGAAGAGGAACAGCAGGAACAGCAGGCGCTTCGCCGGGAATATATCGATGCGATGAAGAGCAGTCTGCACGCCACATTACAAAACACAGTCATCGTCCGTCCGGACGGCACACGACAGAAGGTGGAAAAGCGTGACAAGGAGTAAAACCTTTGCACCAAAAAAATGCAGTCAGCAGGCAAAGCGTATCCAAAGGATTCTCTTAGCGGCGGTGCTGATTGCAGGGGCAATGTTCTTGTTGTGGGGAAAGGCGCAGAAACCGGAAATGCTGGATGTAGAATTGGAAGAAATCAAAATGATTTCTTATGGATCAGAAAGCATCGGCATCACAGAACCGGAACAGCTTCGGCAGGAGTATGCCCGTCTCAACGAGGTGCTTGCCAGACAAGATGAATTGCGTGAACTGTACCGGCAACTCCATGACCCCAATCCGGAGAACCGTCCAGCTTCCTTTTGTCCGTATCAGGTGAACTATCGCCTGATACTCCAAGATGGAACCACTCAAACAGGAACCCTTTGGGTGGACTGGCCCTGATACCAAAAAAAGAGCTGTGCGAAAAGCACAGCTCTTTTTATCCATATTTACCGTTTTCAACAGAGGGTGATACGGGTTCAATCAGATTAGATTATTCTGCTTCCGGCTCGATCAGAGCATAATTGCCGTCGTGGCGCTTATAAACGACATTGATTTCGTTGGTCTGAGCGTTGCGGAATACGAAGAATTCGTGTTCGAGCATATTCATCTGGAGGATTGCTTCGTCAATTTCCATTGGCTTAATCGGGAAGCGTTTGGTTTTTACAACCTTATATTCATCCGGCTCGTACATTTCCTCGATGAACTCCGGAGTAAAAGAAGCGGATTTCATGCGTTTTTCCAGCTTGTTTTTGTTCTTTACAATCTGGCGGAACAAGGAGTCGATAACGGCTTCCAAAGCATCTTCGCGCTCGTCAGCGGTTCTCTCAGCGCGGAAGAACATTCCCTCCGATTTGATGGTGACCTCCACAGTTTCGTGATCACCCGAGTGGATGACAGTGACCTGAGCCTGTGCGCTGTCACCGAAGAATTTATCGAATTTAGAAAGTTTCTTTTCAACTCTGACACGGAAGGAATCTTTGATACCTGTGTTTCTGGCTGTGATGTTAATCTTCATCATGTCAACCCCTTTTGCGATAGTGTACAAAATACTTTTGACAATGCCTTTATATTTTGTTAACTTTATTATACTACTTTCCATTCAAAAGGTCAATATCAATTTTTTAAAAATCGGTGAACCTTCCGAAAAGCGCAAAGAGGCCAAGGCGGGGGGTCTTGCATTTGGGGGATAAAGTTGATATGATTATTCATAATGTTTTCCACACATCATCTGACACGGTCCGCCCTGTGCTGCGGGTTAAGAAAAGAAGGAGAGTCTTTGTGAAAGTAGTATTATCAACACCCTGCCATTTTGGTCTGGAAAGTGTATTGGCGTCCGAAATCCGCAGGATGGGCGGCGAAAATCTGGAAGTAACCGACGGCAGAATCACCTTTGAAGGGGAAGAAAATATGATTGCCCGAGCCAATATCTGCCTGCGCACCGCAGAGCGTGTCCAGCTGGTGCTCGGTCGGTTTGAGGCGCGCAGCTTTGAGGAGCTGTTCCAGGGTGTTCGCAAAATCCCGTTTGAAGATTACATCGGGAAAAAGGACGCATTTCCGGTCAAGGGCGGCTGGTCGCTCAAGTCCCAGCTGTTCAGCATCTCGGACTGCCAGTCCATCATCAAAAAGGCAATCGTCACCCGCTTGCAGGAGGTCTACAATCTCAGCTGGTTTGAGGAGACCGGCACGACCTATGCGGTGGAATTCGGCATCAACCATGACAATGTCATGATTACGCTGGACACCACAGGGGTCGGCTTGCACAAGAGAGGCTACCGAAAGAATGCGGTGCTGGCTCCAATCAAGGAGACGCTGGCAGCCGGCATCATCGACTTGGCACACCTCTATCCGGACTCCCAGCTGTATGACCCGTTCTGCGGCTCGGGAACCATGCTGATTGAGGGTGCGATGCACGCGCTGAGAATCGCACCGGGACTGCGCCGGAGATTTGCGGCGGAACAATGGGACTGGCTGCCGCAGACCGAATGGCAGCAGGAGCGCCAGCGTGCATTCGATTTGATTAAAAGGGATGCTCCCTTCCGTGCCTACGGCAGCGATATTGACCCGGAGGCGGTGGAGCTGGCTCAGTACAATGCCAAGCAGGCAGGGGTCGGAGCCCGCATCGAGATTGTCCAGCGGGATGTCAAGGACTTTTTTATCCCGAAGGAAAAGGGTGTCGTCATTTGCAACCCGCCGTATGGCGAGCGTCTTCTCGATTTGAAAACTGCGCAGGATATTTACCAGACGATGGGAGAGGTCTTTCATCAGGGCTATCCGCACCGCTATTATATCATCAGCCCGGATATGGAATTTGAAAAATCGTTTGGACGGGTGGCAGACAAGCGCCGCAAGCTCTATAACGGTATGATTCCTTGCCAGCTGTATATGTACTTTAAGGAAGAATCGACCCCAGCACCAAAATTATCCGCAAAATCCAATGCGAAAAAATGGAGCCCGAAGCAGGGCAGATAACAAACAGCCGGAACCCTCGACACAGGGTTCCGGCTGTTTTGGCAGAAAGGGCTGATCAGGATTCCTTTACCGCAAAGCGAGGAAGCGGGAGCTTGGGAAGAACCACTGACACTGCGGTCATGACTACCGCAACGGTGACCCAGTCCATTCCGGAGGAATAGAACGGAAGATGATGGAACAGGCGGCTGACCGCACCCAGAGGCAGGACATTGTCCAGCGCATACACGACGCTGACAACGCTGACCGCACCGACCGTGCAGGGATAGACATACGGGTTGTCGTGCAGCCATCTGTCGCACAGACCCAGCAGGATGAGGACGATGGCAGTCGGATAGATTGCGTTGAGCACCGGAACCGAGATGCTCAGAATGGTGCCAAGGCCCTGATTGCAGACTGCAAAGGAGAAGGCAACGATGAGCAGAACCCAGTGGCGATACTGGAGACGCTGGGTCAGGGTGGAGAAGTACTGGGAAATCGAGGTGATGAGTCCGACACAGGTGGTCAGACAGGCAAGGGTGAAGATGGCTGCCAGCAGGACTGCGCCGGTGTTTCCAAACAGCTGCTGAACGATGCAGCGCAGCGTCCATGCACCGTTGTCATGCAGCTCGTAGACAGCGGAGCTCTTCATTCCCATATAGGAAAGGCCGCAGTAAATCAGCGAGAGGATGGTTCCGGCTGCGATGCCGGCGCGAAGGGTGTAGTGCATGATGTCCTTCTTGTTCTCCACATTCAGGGAGCGCAGGGTGGTGGCAATCACAAGACCGAAATTCAGAGCAGCGATGGCATCCATCGTGTTGTAGCCCTCCAAAAATCCGGTTACGAACGCACCGCTCTGATAGGCCTCGGTAGCGGGAGCAACCTGCGCTTCTCCGGCAAACAGGAAGGTGCAGAACAAAAAGGTCAGCAGAACCAGCAGACTTGGGGTCAGCACCTTGCCGATGCGGTTTACCAGCTTATTGGGCGCAAGGGCAAGCCAGCCGGCCACCAGAAAGAACAGGAAGGAATACCCCAGCATATACAGGCGGAAGGAGGACTCGCTCGGCAGATAGGGAGAGATTGCCATTTCAAACGGAACGGAGGCCGCACGGGGGATACCAAGACCGGGGCCGATGGAAAGATAGATGAGGATGGTGAACACCAAAGCAAACTTCCGGTTGACTCGACCAGCCAGACGCTCCAGACCGTCGAACCGGGCAACGACCAGAACGCCGAGAACCGGCAGAACCACAGCGGTGATTAAAAATCCCAGCAGGGCAAAGGGGGTCTGGTCTCCGGCACTCTGTCCAAGGAAGGGCGGGAAAATCAGGTTTCCTGCACCAAAGAACAGGGAGAACAGCATAAAGCTCACCAACAGCATTTTGTTTCGACTCAGTTTCATTACAAATACCTCCTGTTAAACAGGCTGCCGAATTGCCGTGTGTTGGCGCGGAACCGGTCAGCTTTTCATCAAAATAAAAAAATCGCCCTTCTTTTTCAGAAGGACGATATAATAAACCGCGGTACCACCTTGCTTCCGGACAGAATCCGGCACTCATTTGTATCCAACAATACAACTCACCGATAACGGGGCTTGACTCCGGCGCACCTACTGTCATTCAGATTGCTTCTCAGGGATGATTTCGATGTCTGGTTTTCCTGGCAGTTTCCACCAACCACTGCCTCTCTGTGAAGAAAGCTCCAAATGCTACTGATTCCCATCTGCGAATTTGCTGTATTTACTTGATGATGGCAGTATAGCACAGTGAATCGATAAAATCAAGAAGGAAATTTCAATTTTGTGAAATAAATTTATTCTGCTACAGTGCTGCATTGGAAAATGGGAAAATCCCATGCGGCCACAACGACAGGAAAGGCAATATAAGCAGGGAAAGGGCGTAGATTCCCCAAAAGGAAAGCTGCAAAAAGGCACGATGAGGCAAAAGGAAAGCAGAGAAAAACAGAGGATTTTGGAAGATTATCCAGATAAATACGGAAAAAACACGGTTTATAATGAAAAATACTGAATTATTCCAAAAAACACCGAAAAATGATTGACTTCCTGTCAATTTATGATATAGTGTATATGGCATTTTAACCAATATGTAACAATTATAGGGGATGTCTCGGTCAGGAGGAATGACAGGGGCGTCCCCAAAAGATTGTGTAAGACAGGATTTGTTGGGAATTTTGCCATTCATCCGGTAGAAAGCAGAAGTGCTTTTTATAAATACGAATATAAGAAAATAACACAGGGCAGAGGGAGCGGTTAACAACAGCGAAGAATAAGGTAGTTGTGAAAAAACCTTTTGCGGGAAACGCTCCGGCAGCACTGTGGGTCTAACAGAGGATAAGCCGGTCTGTGGAAAGGAACGGCGGGGCCTGTGTTAAACTGAAATCCGCAAAGGGGGATGCAGAGCAAATGAAAGACAACATTTTGATCAGCCTCAAGGACATCGTCGTGGAATTTGACGGTCAGAGGATTCTCAAGGGAATCAACCTGGACATCCACGATGAGGAGTTTGTGACCTTCCTGGGTCCATCCGGTTGTGGCAAGACAACAACTCTGAGAATTATCGGAGGTTTTGTTGAACCGACCGCCGGCGATATCTACTTCGACGGCAAAAAGATCAACGGTGTTCCACCGTACAAGAGAAACGTCAACACGGTATTCCAGCGCTATGCGCTGTTTCCGCATCTGAACGTTTTCGACAATGTTGCGTTTGGACTCAACATCAAAAAAATGGACAAAAAGGTGATTGCCCAGAAGGTCAAGGAAATGCTCAAGCTGGTGGGTCTGGTCGGTTTTGAAAACAGAAATATCAACCAGCTTTCCGGTGGTCAGCAGCAGCGTGTTGCAATCGCAAGAGCGCTGGTCAACGAGCCGAAGGTTCTGCTGCTGGACGAGCCGTTGGGAGCGCTCGACCTGAAGCTGCGAAAGGAAATGCAGACCGAGCTGATGCGAATCCAGAAGTCGCTGAAAATCACCTTTATTTATGTTACCCATGACCAGGAAGAGGCGCTGACCATGTCCGACCGGGTTGTTGTTATGAAGGACGGCGAGATTCAGCAGATTGGCACTCCGCAGGATATCTACAACGAGCCGAAGAACGCCTTCGTTGCAGACTTCATCGGTGAGAGCAATATCATCGATGGTGTTATGTACGAGGACTTTGAGGTGGAATTTGCCGGTCAGGCCTTTAAATGCGTCGACAAGGGCTTCGCAGAAAACGAGCGTGTCGATGTTGTCATCCGTCCGGAGGACATCATTGTGGGCGATTACGAAACCTCCCCAATCAGCGGCGAGGTTGAGTCGGTCATCTTTAAGGGTGTTCACTATGAGATGAGCGTGGATGCACATGGCTATCAGTGGCTGATTCACTCCACCCAGAGCCAGGAGGTCGGCGCTCATATCGGTATGAATGTTCGTCCGGAGGACATTCATATCATGAAGAAGATGGAGGTGTAGGCAGATGAAAGGCACCTCGGTCAAAAAGAACAAGAGCTCGTGGGGTGTGCTGCCGTCGATTCCGTATATCGCATGGATGGTGACCTTCATCATTATCCCTCTGGGAATGGTAGCCTACTTTGCCCTCACCAATGCACAGGGTCAGTTTACCCTGGAAAATATCGCCCGCGGCGGCGAGCACATGAGCGTCCTGCTGCGTTCGATTAAATTAGCAGCGATTGCGACCGCGCTGTGCGTAGTAATCGCCTATCCGCTGGCTTATATCCTCTCCCGCAAGCAGGGCTTTCAAAAGCAGACCTTGTCTATTATGGTGATGCTGCCGATGTGGATGAACTTCCTGCTGCGAACCTACGCATGGATGACCATTTTGGAAAACAATGGTCTAATCAATAAGTTTCTGAGCCTGTTCGGCATCGGGCCTTTGCAGATGATTAACACGCAGGGCGCAGTCATTCTGGGCATGGTCTACAACTACATCCCCTTTATGATTCTGCCGCTGTACACAACCATGTGCAAAATCGGCAACGATGTCATCGAGGCGGCACAGGACCTGGGCGGAAGCCCGCTTCAGGTCATGGCAAAGGTCGTCATTCCGCTGAGCCTTCCCGGCGTCAGCACCGGAATCACCATGGTGTTTGTTCCGGCAATTTCTACATTCATCATCTCTAAGATGCTCGGCGGCGGAACCAACCAACTGATTGGCGACATCATCGAGCTGCAGTTCCTGGGCAACTCCTACAATCCAAACCTCGGCTCGGCAATCTCGCTGGTGCTGATGGTCGTTGTCCTGCTGTGCATGAGTATCATGAGCAACTTTGATGACGAAGAAATGGAGGGCAGGATCTTATGAGAAAGAGCAAATGGTTTTCCTCTCTGTATGTTTGGCTGGTCATGGTGTTTTTGTATGCACCGATTGCCGTGTTAATTATCTTTTCGTTCAATGACAGCAAGAGCCGAAACACTTGGACTGGCTTCACCCTGCGCTGGTATCAGGAGCTGTTCCACGACCGGGTCATTATACAGTCGTTTGTGGTGATGATGGTGGTCGCAATCATCTCCTCGATTATCGCGACGATTCTGGGTACATTGGCTGCGATTGGCCTGAGCAAGATGAACAAGAAGCTCAAGTCCATTGTAATGACCTTTACCTATCTGCCGATGATCAACCCGGAAATCATCACCGGCGTTGCGCTGATGCTGCTGTTCATCTATCTGAAGATGGAATTTGGTATGCAGACGCTCATCGTGGCGCACATCACCTTCAATGTGCCGTATGTCATTTTGAATGTCCTGCCAAAGCTCAAGCAGATGGACCGCAACACCTATGATGCGGCGCTGGATTTGGGCTGCAATTCCTTCACCGCATTTACCAAGGTGGTCATTCCGGAAATCATGCCGGGCATCGTTTCCGGCTTTTTGATGGCGCTGACCTACTCGATGGATGACTTTGTCATCTCCTACTTTGTCAGCGGCGCCTCGATTCAGACCCTGCCGGTTGCAATCTACAGTATGACCCGACGCAGAGTCAGCCCGAAGATTAACGCTCTGTCCACCATTATGTTTGCAGTGGTGCTGCTGGTGCTGCTGGTCTACAATCTGGCAGGCAGCCGCGTGGAAAAGACCGGGCGCAGAAAACAGGGAGGTGACCGTTAGATGAAACACAACCTCTGGAGCAAAGCAGCAGGCCTTGCGCTGACTGCATCCCTTCTGCTTTCTTCCCTTTCTGTGACTGGATTTGCAGACGGGGAAACTGAATACGACATGGAGTATTACTCCCAGCTGGCGGGCAAGGATGTCACCATCAATGTCTACAACTGGGGTGAATACATCTCGAACGGAGACGACGACTCTCTGGATGTCAATGCGGAGTTTGAAAAGCTGACCGGTATCCGGGTCAACTATACCCAGTTTGATACCAACGAGTCGATGTATGCCAAGCTCAAAGGCGGCGGCACCACCTATGATATCGTTTTCCCGTCGGACTACATGGTTTCCCGTATGATTGACGAGGATATGCTGGAGCCGCTGGATTTTGAGAACATTCCAAACTTCCAGTATATCTCGGAAAAATTCCGAAATCCTTCCTACGACCCGGAGAATCGCTTCTCGGTTCCTTACACATGGGGTACGGTCGGTCTGATTTACAACTACGATATGCTCGGCTTCGACCCGGACAGCTGGGATATTATGTGGGACCCGAACTACGCAAAGCAGATTCTGCAATTCTCCAACTCCAAGGATGCGTTTGCGATTGCCCTCCTGCGTCTGGGCTACAGCATCAACACCGAGGAAAAGTTTGAGCTGGACCAGGCAGCCAGCCTGCTCAAGGACCAGAAGCCTTTGGTACAGGCGTATGTCATGGACCAGATTTTCGACAAGATGCAGGGCAACGAGGCGGCAATCGCCCCGTACTATGCCGGTGATGCCATCAACATGATGGCGGTCAACGACAGCCTGCGCTTTGTGATTCCGAAGGAAGGCACCAACCTGTTCTTCGACGCGGTCTGCATCCCGAAAATCAAGTCGGATACCGAGGAGAGTCGCTTGAGAAAGCTGGCTTCGGAAATGTACATCAACTTCCTCAACGAGCCTGAGATAGCGGCTGCCAACATCGAGTACATCCAGTACTCCACCCCGAACGATGCGGCAAAGGCTTTGCTGGATGAGGAAATCCAGAACAATCCGGTCATCTATCCAAGCGACGAAAGTCTGGAAAAGGCAGAGGTTTATGTCAATCTCTCCCCGGAAACCAACCTCTATCTGGATGAGCTGTGGACACAGATTATGAGTGCGGAGGCAGGATACAACTACTGGAGTATGCCTGTTTTCCTGCTGGGTGCGCTGGCGCTGTCGATTGGCATCACGGTGATGAAGCGCAACCGCCGCCGCAAGCGTGACCAGTTCAGCTACGACAACAACCACAATACCTTCTAAGACATTTTATTTCTAAAAAAACACTCTCCGCACAGGCAGAAGCGATGCCGTCGGAGAGTGTTTTTTGCTTGCTACGGAAGAAGCAGAAGGCTTTGATGCAGAAAGATGAATCCGTGGATACAAAAAAGACAGAAGCTCAGGATGACCAAAAGCAGATTCATCCCGAAATCCCGAAAGGCCGGGACGAAAAAGACCAGCACACAGCTGGCAAATACGACGAGCGCCATAGCCGCAAGCAGAACCCAATGCAGGACAGCCGAAGCGGTGCAGGAACTCAGGAAGGCACAGCAGAACCAGACATAGGATAGAGCCAGCGCGATGCACAACATCTTTGCAGTTTCTTTGAGCGATTTCACAACAACACATCCTTTGCAGAAGCGGTACGGTCAAGCTGACCGGAGTTCTTCCAGTTTAAACGCTGGGACGAATTTTGTCAAATACAAACAGCGGAGCGAAAATCGGGCGGTGCAGGGAGCGAACAGTTCCAGCAGATTAACGATGGATTTTCCGGTGAAAATGTGGTATAATGAGGGTTCGAAAAAAAGGCGAAGGTGCAGGAAAGTTAAGCAGAAAGGTTTGATCGATCGATGGCACAGACATTCGAAAATCAGTTCATACAGCTCCGCAGGGCAGTTTTGGAAAAGCGCTTTTCCAAAATGAACGATAAGCAGCGGGAGGCTGTTTTTCAGACAGAGGGTCCGGTCCTCATTCTGGCAGGTGCAGGCAGCGGAAAAACAACCGTTGTTGTCAACCGCATCGCAAATATGGTGGAGTATGGCAACGCCTATCACAGCGACTATGTCCCGTCCTGGGTGGGAGAAGAGGATTTGGCATTTTTGCAGGCATATCTGGATGATGAGCTGGATGACGGTGACATCACCCGGGAGCGTCTGACCAGAATCATTGCAGACCGTCCGGTAAGACCATGGAATATCCTTGCCATTACCTTTACCAACAAAGCGGCAGGCGAGCTCAAGGAGCGTCTGGAAGCGATGCTCGGCGAACAGGCATTGGATATTCAGGCCTCCACCTTCCATTCGGCGTGCATGAGAATCCTGCGCAGAGAGATTCAGAATCTGGGGTACGACCGGAGCTTTACGGTGTATGATACCGATGACTCGGTTCGTATCATCAAGGATGCGCTCAAGGAGCTGAATATCCAGGAAAAGACGATGGCTCCGAAAGGAATCCTTGCCTCCATCAGCACCGCTAAGGACCAGATGATGACCGCACAGGACCTGCTGCGCGAAGCGGGCGGAGATTATCGTCAGGAAATCGTGGCGAAGGTTTATGAGTTTTACCAGAAGCGCCTGAAGGCAGCCAATGCGCTGGACTTCGACGACATCATTGTGCTGACGGTCAAGCTGTTCCAGCAGTTCCCGGACATTCTGGAAAAATACCGCAACCGCTTCCGCTACATCATGGTGGATGAGTATCAGGATACCAACAACTCCCAGTTCCTGCTGGTGAGCCTGCTGTCTGCCGGACACAACAACATCTGCGTGGTCGGCGATGATGACCAGAGTATCTATAAATTCCGCGGAGCGACCATCGAAAATATTCTGAACTTTGAAAATCAGTACCGTAATACCAAGGTCATTCGCCTTGAGCAGAACTACCGTTGCACCCAGACCATTCTGGAGGCAGCCAATGCGGTCATCGAGCATAATACCCAGCGCAAGGGAAAAACACTGTGGACACAAAATCAAAAAGGCGGTCAGATCAAGGTGTATCGCGCACAGTCCGAGCAGGACGAGGCGAGATTTATCGCGGACACCATTCTGGAAAATACAGCAAAAGGACAGCGATTCTCTGACCATGCCATCCTGTACCGCATGAACGCACAATCGAATACCATAGAGAATGCCCTCATCCGTTCGGGCATTGCCTATAAGATCATCGGCGGTCTGCGCTTCTATGAGCGCAAGGAAATCAAGGACATCATCGCCTATCTGAGCGTGATCAACAACCACTCGGATGCCATCCGCCTCAAGAGAATTATCAATGAGCCCAAGCGAGGAATCGGAGATGCTACCGTTGACAAGGCACAGGAAATCGCAGATATGCTGGGAGTGCCGCTCTTTGAGATTTTGGAGCGTGCGGAGGAATTCCAGCCGCTGGCGAAGAAGTGCAAGCCGCTGATGGAGTTTGCCCAGATGCTCAATGAACTGGGTCAGATTGCAGAAAATGGCAGTCTGGAGGAGCTGTTCGACGAGCTACTTGAGAGGACCAGATACCTGATTCACCTGCGTGCGATGGGCGACGAGGGTATCAACCGAATCGAAAACGTCAACGAGTTAAAGACCAACATCATCAAGTATGTGGAGGAGATGGAGAAGCTCCCGCAGCCATCCATTGACCCGGATCATCCGGACGAGGAACCGGAAATCATGATGCCGTCTCTGGAAGGATTTTTGGAGGAGGTCACCCTCTATACCGACTTGGACGGCTACGAAGAAGATGCCGACCGCGTCATCATGATGACCATGCATTCGGCAAAGGGACTGGAGTTTGACAATGTCTTTTTCTGCGGCGCAGAGGAGGGCATCTTCCCGGGAATTCAGGCAATCTATAATCCGGACCAGATTGAGGAGGAGCGCCGTCTGGCGTATGTGTGCATCACCCGTGCCAAGAAGAAGCTGTACATCACCAATGCTGCCCAGCGTATGATTTTCGGCCAGACCGTCCGCAACCGTGTTTCCCGATTTGTGACCGAGATTCCGGCTGCCTGCTGCGATGTGGAGGATAAGACCATCCGCAAGGCTAGCGCGGCAGAACTGAAAAAAGCACAGCCCAAAAAGACACGGGCGGTCAACGACATCGGAGTTGGCGGCTTGGGAGCAGCGAAAAAGACCATCGCCTACAGCTCGGATGCACCGACCGGAGCGGCCTGCACCCTCAAGGCGGGTGACCGGGTCAGCCACAAAACCTTCGGCGAAGGCAATATCCTCAAAATCACACCGATGGGTGGAGACTGCCTGCTGGAAGTGAAGTTCGACCAGATTGGTGTCAAAAAAATCATGTACAAATTTGCCCACCTGACCAAGCTTTCCTAATTCGGGAAAGGCAGGCTCGGGCTTGTAAAGAAGGGAATTTTCCGGGGAAACCTCGATTTTCGGTTCACAAAATCCATACCGTTTCATAGACTGATATTGAATGTCAGTGCAGGAGCCCTGCATTGGCGTATCATCAGCTGGGGCTTGTCTGGTCTGGCGCAGCAGCCACAGCCAGTAAAACGGAGGGATATTATGGCAGAATCAAAAGTGATCCGCCCGAACGACTGCACCTGCTTCAAGGAAGCGGTCTGCATCGATGCTGAGAGGATTTACGACTCGTGCAGCGACAAGGACTGCCTTGAGGATTTGCAGGTTTTTTTCAGTGACAAGACACAGCCCATCATCGATCAGGCAGCCAGCATTAAATGCAAGAAGGTAAAGGTTTTGAATGTGTGCGTCGATGTGGAGAATGTTCCGTTCAACAAGGGCTTCTACTCGGTGGATATGACCTTCTACTTTCTGGTGGAGCTGTCGGTGTACTTATCTCCGGGGACGCCTGCGGTCAACTGCTGCGGCATCTCCTATTTCTCCAAAAAGGTTATCCTGTACGGAAGCGAAGCCAACGCCAGGGTCTTTTCTTCCCACTCGGGCTGCTGCAGCAATACCGAGCAGATGACCGCAATGCCGAATGCGGTGGTGCAGATTGTGGACCCAATCTGTCTGGCTTGCCGCTATGTGGAATGTCCGGCTAAGACCTGCTGTCCGGGCTCGGTGATTCCGTGTCAAATCTGCACCGAGGTGGGCGGCAGTTTTCAGGATGTTCAGGTCAGCAAGGAGGTCTACATCACGCTGGGTCTGTTCACCATTGTCCAGCTCCAGCGCAAGGTGCAGATGATGATTCCGGCCTACGATTTCTGTATCCCGGATAAGGAGAGCGAATATTCCACCGGCGACCCGTGTGAAATGTTTAAAAAGATTCAGTTTCCGATGGAGGATTTTTTCCCGCCCAGACTCAGCGAGTTTCAGGACGGCAGCGGCGAAGGCTGTCACTGAGACTGAATTTGCCGAAAAAGCGCCCCGAACAGGGGCGCTTTTCTTTTCAGAAGAAAGCCGAAAAAAAGGACGGAAATTGACAACAGATTGACATTCTTTGTAAATAGAATATAAAATCAGCGTTTTTTAACCGGAATTTGCCGTTTCTTTTGCGATTTTGGCTAAATGACGATTGAATCCAGAGCGAAAAAATGATAAAATGTACTAGTTAAAGTGTATTTTGAAATCAAAAGGTAGAACGCGGAGGAATCAATCTTGGGCTTTAAAAAATGGCGGCTGCCTCAGGCAGACCCCGAACACATCAACAATATGATATCGCAAACAGGAATCCCCGAGATTGTGGCACAAATCCTTGACGGTCGTGATGTGACCCGGATCGAGGACTATATCAGCGGTCCTCAGGATTCGAAGATGCATGATCCGTTCCTGATGAAGGACATGGACAAGGCAGTAGAACGTCTGACCCGAGCAGTGGAAAACGGGGAACAGATTGCAGTATACGGCGACTACGACTGTGACGGCATCACCGCGACGGCGATGCTGTATACCTATCTGGAGGATTTGGGCGCACGCGTCATCTACTATATTCCGGACCGGGACAGAGAGGGATACGGGCTCAACTGTCAGGCTTTGGATTTTTTGAAGGAACAGCAGATTGATTTGATTGTGACGGTTGATAACGGGATTTCCGCTTTGGAGGAAGCTCGTTATGCCGCCCAGCTGGGAATCGACCTCGTCATCACCGACCACCATCAGCCGCGTCCGGAACTTCCGGAGGCCTGTGCAGTGGTTGACCCGCATCGGCAGGACTGTGAATATCCCTTCCGCTTTCTGTGCGGAGCCGGGATTGCCTTCAAGCTCATCTGTGCGATGGAGGGAGACCTTGCCGGAGAAGAGATGATCTGGCACTTTGGAGAGCTGGCAGCAATCGCGACAATCGCGGATGTTGTGGAGATAACCGGAGAAAACCGTCTGCTTGTCCAGAGGGGACTGGAATGTATCTCACTGGGAGAACAGATTGGAGTTAAGGCTCTCATCGAAACGGCAGGAATGTCGGCTCATCGGCTGGATTCTACCAGCCTTGCTTTTGGAATTGCCCCGCGCATCAATGCCGCCGGACGGCTGGGACGGGCGGATTTGGCGATGGAGCTTCTGCTTGCCGACCGCTATTCGCAGGCAGAGGAGCTTGCCCAGCAGCTCAATGAGCTCAACGAGCAGCGCAAAGAGCTGGTGGACAAAATCTATGAAGAAATCGATGCCAAGATTGCCCGCCACCCCGAGATTTTGCACGACAGGGTCATTATCCTGTACGGGGAGGGCTGGCATCACGGCGTCATTGGAATTGCGGCAGCCAGACTGGTCGAGGAATATTCCAAGCCCTGCATCCTGTTTTCGGTGGAGGGCGAGGAGGCCAGAGGCTCTGCCCGCAGTGTAGAGGGCTATTCGATGATTGAGGCCATTTCCCGGTGCAGCAGTCTGCTCACCCGCTATGGCGGCCATCATCAGGCGGCGGGAATGACCGTTCCCACCTGCCACCTGCGGGAATTTATCGAACAGATTTTGGAGGATGCCGCAGAGCATTTTGATTTGATGCCGGTGGATCAGCTTCGGGTGGACGCAGTGCTGACCGCCCAGCAACTGACACTGGATACCGTTTATGGGATGCGCCTTCTCGAACCGTTTGGCTGCGGAAACGAGCTGCCGGTGGTTGCTATGATGGGCTGCTGTATCGAGAGCATTATCCCGCTGAGCGAAAACCGTCACATCCGCTTAAAGCTGTCCTATCAGGGCAGAACGATTCAGGCTGTCTATTTCCGGATGTCCACCTACCAGTTCCCGTTTGGCCGGGGTGATATGGTCGATGTGGCAGCCAATCTGGATGTCAACGAGTATAATCACGAGAAGAGCGTTTCCATCAAAATTAAAGATATTCGGCTGCATGGAGTCAATCAGGAGAAGCTGATTGTCGGCCGGCAGTATTATGAAAAATATTGCCGGAAGGAAGAGCTGGAAGAAAAGATTAAACATTATATCTGCCCCAAGCGAGAGGACGTGGCGCTGCTGTACCGCTTTCTGCGCCATTATGGGAGCTTCCCCTTCGGCTATGATATGCTGTGGTGCAGGCTCAATGGGATGAACTATTGCAGGATGATGATTTGTCTGGATGTGATGCAGGAGCTGGGGCTGGTCACGGTCACAGCGGGCACAAGCGCGGACAAACCGATTCTGAGCTTCCCGGAGCAGGTGGTCAAAACCAGACTGGAAGAGTCCACGATTTTGCAGCAGCTAAAGGTTGGTGAATGATTTTATGTATGTGTTTGAAGATTTGCTGAAGGTACTGCGCGAAAGCAACAGACCTTACGATTTTGATAAAATTACGCAGGCGTACAACTATGCGGAAAAGGCGCATGATGGCCAGATGAGACAGTCCGGAGAGCCATACATCACCCATCCTCTGGCGGTTGCTCAGATTTTGGTGGAACTGGGTATGGATACCGAGACCATCTGCGCGGGACTTCTGCACGATGTGGTGGAGGATACCGAAACAACCATCGGGGAAATCAAAAAACTGTTTGGTGATGATGTTGCCCTGATGGTAGACGGCGTTACCAAGCTGACCAAGCTCAACTATTCCACCAAGGAACAGCGTCAGGCGGAGAATGTCCGCAAGATGCTGCTGGCGGTGGCAAAGGATGTCCGCGTCATCATCGTGAAGCTGGCGGACCGTCTGCACAATATGCGAACCGGTGAATACTGGAAGGAATATAAACGGCGGGAAAAAGCGCTGGAAACCATGGAGGTCTATGCTCCGCTGGCAGACCGACTGGGTATTCGCTCCATCAAGGAGGAGCTGGAGGATATTTCCATCCATTTCTTAGACCCGGTCGGCTACGAGGAAATCGAGCGCCTGCTCAAGCTCAAGAAAGAGGAGCGGGAGGACTTCCTGTCCAAGATACAGGAAAAGATTCGGGACCGTCTGGAAAAAGAGGGCATGAAGTTTTACCTCCAAAGCCGTGTCAAGAGCATCTATGGCATCTACCGCAAGGTGTATATTCAGGGCAGAAACTTTGACGAGATTTATGATGTCTATGCTGTTCGTGTCATCGTGGACACCAGCTATGAATGTTATACGGTGCTGGGTCTGATGCACGATGCCTTTACCCCGATTCCAAAGCGCTTCAAGGATTATATCTCCACCCCGAAGGCCAATATGTACCAGTCGCTGCACACCACCGTTCTGGACAAGGAAGGCGTTCCGTTTGAAATCCAGATTCGGACATGGGAGATGCACTACACCGCGGAATACGGTATCGCTGCCCATTGGAAATATAAGGCAGGCATCGAGAAAAAGGACAGCTTGGAGGAACGGCTGGCATGGGTTCGTCAGCTGCTGGAGGTACAGCAGGATTCGGGCGATGCACAGGATATCGTCAGCTCCATCAAATCGGATATTGCGCCGGAGGAGTGTTTCGTCTTTACTCCGAAGGGAGATGTCATCAATCTGCCGACCGGCTCTACCGTCATCGACTTTGCCTATGCCATCCATTCCGCTGTCGGAAACCGGATGACCGGAGCCAAGGTGGACGGCAGAATGGTGCCGCTGGACTTTAAACTGGAAACCGGTATGATTGTGGAAATCATCACCTCCAAGGGTCCGGGCAACGGGCCAAGCAGGGACTGGCTGAACATCGTCAAGACCAGCGAGGCCAGAACCAAGATTCGTGCCTGGTTCAAAAAAGAACGCAGAGAAGAAAATATCGCGACCGGCAAGGAAGAGCTGGACAAGGAGCTGCGTCGCAACCTCATCAGTATCCCGGAAAAGGATTTTGAAGAATTTATCATGAGCTTTGCGCGCCGCCAGCACATCAATACGCTGGACGATTTTTATGCGGCAATCGGCTACGGCGGCATTTTGATTTCCCGCCTGATGCCGCGCATCAAAGAGGAATTCCAAAAGACCTACCGCAGCACTGAGGAGGAAAAGAAGGCGGCGCTGACAGCCCAGACCACAACCACCACTGCACCGAAGAAGCCGGGAAAACCGACCAGCGGTGTCATCGTGGAGGGGCTGGACAGCTGTCTGGTCAAATTTGCCAAATGCTGCAACCCTCTGCCGGGAGACCCGATTGTCGGATTTATTACCCGAGGCTACGGTGTGTCCATCCACAAGCAGGACTGCGTCAATGTCATCAACTCCCCGAAGGAGAACGAGGGACGATGGGTTCGGGCGGAATGGGCATCGACAGTCCCTTCGGAAAAATTCAAATCCACCATCGATATTACCTCCCAGCCGAGAGATACTCTGCTGGCAGATGTCAGCATCCTGCTGAGCAATATGCACATTCCGCTTCATGCGCTGATTGCTAAGGAAAGCAAGGACCACTCGGTCATTTTGATTCAGATTACCGTGGAGGTAAACGGAGTGGACCAGCTCAACAACCTGCTCAACAGCCTGCGTGCCATCAAGGGAGTTGAGGATGTTCGCAGAACCATCCAGTAACGACGAGATTTTAAAAAAGTTTATAGAAAGTTAAAAACGGAGAATTAATATTATGAGAGCATTGATTCAAAGAGTAGACCACGCCAGCGTGACAGTAGAAGGCAGCTGCGTGGGAAAGATTGAAAAAGGCCTGCTGGTTCTGCTGGGTGTGGGACCGAACGACAGCGAAAAAGAGGCAGATTTTCTGGCAGAGAAATGTGCCAACCTGCGCATCTTCACCGATGAGAACGACAAGATGAATCTTTCCCTTCTGGACATTGGCGGACAGATGCTGGTGGTATCGCAGTTTACCCTCTATGCGGACTGCAAAAAGGGACGCAGACCTTCCTTCGTCGGAGCGGCAGCACCTGCCGAGGCAAACCGCCTGTATGAATATTTCCAGCAGAGCGTCCGCAATGCCGGCATTGGCGTGGTGGAGCATGGCACCTTTGGCGCCCACATGGATGTCCAGCTGCTCAACAGCGGCCCGGTGACCATCATGCTGGATACCGATGAAATCATGCCGAAACGCTAGAGCAGCACACAGATGCGTCGGAAAGGAGAAGCGCCCTGCTTCGGGTGCTGAATAGAACAATGAATCTGGAAATCATTCATGTCGGAGAACTGGGAACAAACTGCTATGTCACCTGGGACGACCAGAAAAACTGTGTCGTGGTTGACTGCGGCGGCGATGCCCGCAAGGTAGCGGATTATATTGAGGAACACGGACTGCACCCGACCCACCTGCTGCTGACCCACGGTCACGGCGACCACATGGGCGGAGCGGCTGACCTCAAGGACATCTATCCGCAGATTCAAATTGTGCTGGGCAAAAAGGACCTCGAGATGATTGGGGACGGAGAAAAGAGTATGTCCAACTATGTCGCTCCCAATGCCCGTCCCTTCACCCCGGATCTTCTGGTGGAGGAAGGCGACTGCATCACCAGCGGCAATATGAAATTTACCGTGATGGAGACCCCCGGACATACCAAGGGCGGGGTATCCTATCTCAAGGGGAATGAAATCTACTGCGGCGACACCCTGTTTCAGGGCAGCATGGGCCGCACCGACCTGTATGGCGGCGACGAAAAAGCCCTGTTCCATTCTTTGGCAAAGCTGGGAGCATTGACCGGCTATTACAAGATTTTTCCGGGACACGGCAGCGCAACCAATCTCGACGACGAAAAGCTGGCGAATCCCTTCCTCAAGCGTGCGATTCAGATGGCCAACGCTTCGTCGGAGCAAACCCATTGATTTTTGACAAAAGGAGAAAAAGCAGCATATGATAATAAGGAATATCGGACACAGCATGAAGTACGAGGCGGAGTGTGTCGCCATGCTGTTTTTTCCCGATGAGAAGATTGTGACCGAAGAATATCCTGCGGGGACGGTGTTTGAGCCTGCACCGGCAGGGCAAGACTATCTGGAGAATCGTCTGGAAGATGGGGTCATGCAGACCGAACTTTGGCTCAACGGCGAACGAAGCCAGCTGAGTACGGAGATTGTGCCTTGTCCGCAGACCCCGTATGAAGAGGCGGAGTACATCATGTGCGACCAGATGTACACCCTGCTGTGCAAAGCCACCGGTTCGATCTCTGCATGGGGAATGTTGACCGGAGTTCGTCCGGTCAAGCTGTTCCACCGCAGACTGGATGCAGGCAAGAGCGAGCAGGAAACCGGGGATGAGTTCGAGCGGTACTTCCATGTCAGCCGGGAAAAGATTGCCTTGGCTCTGGAAACGGCGCGCCACGAGGCGCCCATCCTGCGGGAGGCGCAGGACGACACCTACAGCCTGTATGTGTCGATTCCGTTCTGTCCGTCCCGGTGTAGCTACTGCTCGTTTGTTTCGCACGATATTGCAAGCAAGCGCGCCAGAGAAATCCTGCCGGTCTATGTGGAGCGGCTCTGTGAGGAGCTGGCAGCCATCGCCGAACGGATGAGCGGTACCGGACTCAAGCTGACGACCGTTTATTTTGGCGGAGGCACCCCAACCATCCTGTCGGCTGAGCAGCTGGACCGCGTCTGCACCGCAGTGGAAACCCATTTCGACCTGTCTGCCCTTCGGGAATATACCGTGGAGGCAGGACGCCCGGATACCATCGACCGCGAAAAGCTCCGCGTGCTTCGCAGACATGGCATCTCGCGCATTAGCATCAATCCGCAGACCCTCAACGATGAGGTGCTGCAAAAGATTGGCCGCCGCCATACCGCGCAGGAAATCATCGATTGCTTCCACATGGCGCGGGAGGAAGGCTTTGATAACATCAACATGGACCTGATTGCAGGACTGCCCGGCGATACTGTTGAGGGCTTTTGCAACAGTATCGACCGCATCATCGAGCTGGACCCGGAAAATGTGACGGTCCACACCCTGTCCATCAAGCGCAGCGCCAAGCTGGGAGCCAGCTGGGAGGAGCGCCGCAAGGCACTGGAGCTGGCAAGACAGGTGGGAGAGATGGTCTCCTATGCACAGCGCAGACTGATGCAGGAGGGGTGGATGCCCTATTATCTGTATAAACAGCGCAACACACTGGGCAATCTGGAAAATACCGGCTACTGCAAGCCGGGGTGCGAAGGCAGATACAACATCTATATCATGGACGAAACACAGACGATTCTGGCAGCCGGAGGCGGAGCGGTTAGCAAGCTGCGTTCGAACCGCACAGACCGGCTGGAACGAATCTTCAATTATAAATACCCGTTTGAATATGTAGAACAGTTCGACGAGGTACTAAAACGGAAGGATAGGGTGGTGACGTTCTTTGAGGAAAATAGACCCCTTCCACTACGGAAGGATTGAGAAGGATGAGCTCAACCAGCAGGCACAGCAGAATTATTTCCAGCTGGTTGATGAGGCAGAGGAATTCTATAATTCGCAGATTCGAGCAGTGGTGGAGCAGATGTCCCGAAAACGCGACCATGCGGACATCATCTGCTTGTCCGGCCCATCTGCTTCGGGCAAGACGACCACAGCACATATGCTGGCAAGGCATTTCCGTGCCAGCGGAAGAAAGTCAACGGTCATCTCGCTGGACGATTTTTACCTGAATACCGAACAGACACCGCTCAATGACCGGGGAAAGCCGGACTTCGAAAGCATCTACGCTCTGGATATTGAGCTGATTAACCGCTGTATCGCTCAGCTGGTCAATGAAGGCAGAACCATGATTCCGTATTTTGACTTTCATGAGCGCCGCAGAGCGCCGGACCGCAATCAGGAAATCCTGATGCAGGGAGATGATGTCGTCATCATCGAGGGCCTGCACGGGCTCAACCCGATGCTGACTCAGCTGGTGGGCGAGGACAAGGTCACTCGGATTTTTGCCAGTGTCCGTTCCCGCTTTACCGACCACGACCGGGTCATCCTGACACCGCAGGATGTTCGGCTGATGCGCAGAATGGTGCGCGACCGCAATACCCGCAACACCCTGCCGGAGGAAACGATGGCGATGTGGGATGAGGTATGTCAGGGAGAATCGCAGTATATCAATCCTTATCGGGACAGCGCACACTTTAAGCTGGACACCACGCTGGACTACGAGCCGAACATTTTCCACAGCTATCTGCTGCCATTCTTGGACAGAAAGAGAATCGCGCCGGAGCATTATCGGAAAATCGACGACCTGTACCAGCGGCTGGATGAGTTTTTTGACATCAACGATACCTCGATTATTCCGGCGGACAGCGTCATTCGGGAGTTTATCGGCAAAAAGTAAGACAGTAAATCGGTGCTGTTCAAACGGGAACGGCACTTGGATATCAGGACAGAAAGGGGCAGTTGATTATGAGTTTCAATTCGTTTAGTTCTCTGTTGGATAAAGCCATCTCGGTTGCCAATGTAGCGGGCAAAAAGACCGAGGAGGTTGTAGAAACCTCTAAGCTCAAGCTGCAGGAGGTTGCGTTGAATGCGGACCTGGAGGATTGCTACGAAAAGATTGGTTCGTTGGTATTCCGTAGCCGCACCGCTGGCATGGACAACGAGGAGCAGATTGCAGAGCTGATTGCACAGGCACAGGAGCTGGTCAGCCAGCTGACCGAGCTCAAGCTCAAACGCGCAGAAATCAAAAAGGTGAAGAAATGTCCTAACTGCGGAGCATCCTGTGAGATTGATTCTCATTTCTGCTCCAGATGCGGTATGGTGCTTTCCGAGGAGCCTGTAGAGCCACAGCAGCCGGTAGAGGAGCCAACCGAAGAACCACAGCAGTCGGCAGAGGAGCCGACCGCAGAGCCGCAGAAACCGACAGAAGAGCCGGAATCCGCTCCGGAGTCGGAAGAAAAACTCTAAACACCGAATCTAAACCGACCGAAGGCATCGCCTTCGGTCGGTTTTTGTCTGTTGAGCCATCGGATGTATGGAACGGCGGGAGAGCGGCATATACTGGGATGTGGGGTAGGATTTCCTGAAAAGTTTACAGAAAGCCGCTTGAAGGCAGCAGGAGGCTATGGTACCGTTAATGGCACAACAATGGAAAAAAGGTTGGTGACGCAGTGGAACAGGCAAACAAAAAGCAGGGATTTGTGCAGGGCGCAGCGGTCCTGATGGCAGGAACGCTGACCGTCAAGATTGTCAGCATGATCTTTAAAATCCCAATCAGCAACCTGTTGGGCGGGACAGGGTATTCCTACTTCACCAATGCCTACGAACTCTTTAACCTTGTTTCCACGATTGCCACAGCCGGATTTCCGGTGGCGGTGTCCAAGCTGATTTCGGAAAACTGTGTGCTGGGGCATTACCGAGACAACCGCAAAATCTTTCGCATTTCGCGCCTGTTTTTTCTCATCACGGGTTTGAGCTGCATGGTGGTGATGATGCTGGGTGCAGGCACCTTTGCGGCTATGATTCCCAATCCCGGAGCCAAGCTGTCCATCATCTGTCTGGCGCCGGCTGTGCTGACCTGCTGCCTGATGAGCGCCTATCGAGGGTACTATCAGGGGATGCAAAATATGTACCCGACCTCGATTTCGCAAATGATAGAGGCTGTCACCAAGATGGCTTTTGGATTGGGGCTGAGTTGGGGTGTCATGAAGTGGACGCAGCAGGAATATCTTCGCAGCGGTACGGTGCTGGGGGTGTCCTATGAGACAGCGGAGCAGGCACAGGCGGCGATTGTCCAGCTGGCAAGCGCGGCGGCTGTGCTGGGGGTCAGCCTGTCAACTGCGGCAGGCTTGCTGTATCTGATGCTACGCTGGCGCAAAAAGGGCGACGGGGTCCGCGATGAGCAGGTCATGCACGCACCGAAGGCACAGCCGTCGGCACAGCTGCTCAAAAGCATCCTTGTGATTGGAATTCCGGTCTGTCTGGGTTCGCTGGCAATCAACCTGTCTGGTATCATCGACCTGATGACGGTGACGGGCAGACTGTCCTATGTCATGCAGACCAATCCACAAGCCCTGCTTGCGTGCTACGGCGAGCAGATACCGACCGCGGAACTTGCAAACCAAACCGTCCACAACTACCTGTACGGGGCATACAGCGGCAAGGCGGGTGTCATCGCCAATCTGATTCCGGCGCTGACGACCGGCTTTGCGGTCAGCGCACTTCCGGCAGTGGCACAAAGCTACACCAAGGGCAATCGAGTCAAGACACAGCACAGCGTCAGCATGGTTCTGCGTGTGACAGCTATCTTCTGTATTCCGGCAGGGCTGGGTATCAGCGCCCTGTCCCAAGAAATCTGCGAGCTGTTTTTTGGAAGCAGCAGTGAGGTTGCAATCGGCGCACCTCTGCTCAAGGTGCTTGCGCTGGCTTCGGTGCTGATTGCCTTGACAGGAACCATCAACAGCCTGTTGCAGGCGGTGGGCAAGGTGACCTTGCCGGTCAAGCTGATTTTGATTGGCAGCGTCATCAAGCTCATCATGAACTACCTGCTGGTGGGAATTCCGCAAATCAACATTCAGGCAGTTCCGTTTTCCACACTGGCCTGCTATCTGGTGGTGACGGCACTCAGTCTGTGGGCGCTGAAAGGTGCAGTCGGAGAGATTGAATATTTTGAAATTTTTTCCAAGCCTCTGCTGGCGGCGATGCTGTGCGGGGTAGCTGCGCGAGAGACACAAAACCTGCTGGCGGGTGTGCTTCACTCCCGATTTACCGTTTTAATCTCGGTGGCTGTCGGCACATTTTTCTATCTTTTGGGGCTGCTGATGCTCAAAGCCCTCAAAAAAGAGGAGATTATGATGCTGCCCAAGGGCGAAAAAATGGCAAAGATACTTGAAAAGTACTCACTTTTAGGGTAATATATATAAAGTCGCAAAAAGGAAGCCGAAAGCAGAAGACTGATACAGGGGAGTGTGGGATGATGGGCGTGTCTTATGACCGCAAGGAAAAATACGGCATCGACGACCTTCTGGAGATTATGAGAATCCTCAGAGGAGAGGGCGGCTGTCCGTGGGACAGAGAACAGACTCATGCTTCGATGCGCAAGGATATGCTGGAAGAAGCTTACGAGGTATGCGAGGCTATTGATTTAGAGGACCGCGACCTGCTCAAGGAGGAGCTGGGTGATGTGCTGCTTCAGGTGGTTCACCATGCCAGAATCGAAGAGGAACAGGGAAATTTCAATTTTGACGATGTGTGTGACGGGATTTGCAAAAAGCTCATCATCCGCCATCCGCACGTTTTTGGGGATGTGTCGGTGAGCAGCACCGGCGAGGTTCTGCAAAACTGGGAACAGATTAAGCAGGAAACCAAGGGACAGACCACCCATACCCAGACCCTGCAAAGTGTGCCCAAGACCTTCCCGGCGCTGATGCGTGCGCAGAAGGTACAAAAGCGGGCTGCCAAAACAGGCTTCGATTACCCGGACTTGTACTGGGCGATGGGCGATTTGGAGAGCGAGCTGGATGAGCTGCAGTGTGCCATCGAGGACGAGGACCCGCAGCAGTGTTTTGAGGAGCTGGGAGACGTTCTGTTCTCGGCTGTCAATATGGCGCGCTTTTTGAAGGTGGATGCAGAGGAAAGCCTGAACGCATCGACCGAGAAATTCATCTCCCGTTTCCAGCGGGTCGAACAGCTGGCAAAGGAGCAGGGAATCAACCTGGAGGATATTTCCATTCAGGAGATGGACAAGCTCTGGAAACAGGCCAAAAAGAAATAGTCAAAGAAAGCGTCTTCGGCAGGATGCGGGTTATGACCGGAAGGACTGCCTTGGGAATCAGCGCTTTTTTAATACATTTCCCCCTGCATGAGTGGGTGGAAAATCGTGAAAAATGATGCGAAAAAATGGAGGATAACAAATATGACTAAAGCAGAACTGATTAATGCCGTTGCACAGAAAACCGGCCTTTCCAAAAAAGACAGCGAAAAGGCTGTTGTAGCTGTTATCGATTCGATTTCTGAAACTCTGGCTGCCGGCGAAAAGGTTGCGCTGGTTGGCTTCGGCACCTTCGAGGTAAAAGAGCGTGCTGCAAGAGAGGGTATCAACCCAAGAACCAAAGAGAAAATCGAGATCCCGGCTTCCAAGCTGCCAAGCTTCAAAGCAGGCAAGGGCCTCAAAGAAATCGTTTCCAAGTAATTGGAATATTCCAGAACAGATGCGACAGCTCCGGGTGCTTCCGGGGCTGTTGTTGTATCAGCAGGAGGAATCAGTATGAGATTGGATAAATATTTGAAGATTACTCGACTCATCAAGCGCCGCACAGTGGCAAATGAAGCGTGCGACGGCGGCAGAATTTTGGTCAACGGCAAGGTTGCCCGCGCTTCCTATGCCGTCAAGGAGGGGGACACCATCGAGATTCAGATGGGAAACCGTCCGCTGAAGGTGCAGGTGCTGTCGGTCAGCGAATATGCTACCAAGGAAAGTGCAGCCCAGATGTACCGCGTGGAAGAATAGTCCGGTTCAAAATCCCCGAAATATTTCCAAAACGAGACGGAATTTTGAAGAATATGATAATTTTATAGGAAAATTATTGACAGAAATGACGAAACGCGTTATGATGTCAGCATAAACTGAATCAGCCTTATCAAGAGTGACAGAGGGGACAGGCCCTGTGAAGTCCGGCAACCTGCAAAACGGCGGTTTTGTAAGGTGCCAAATCCTGCGGGTAAGCCGAGAGATGAGGAAGCAAGGACTCGATCTCAACGGTCGGGTCTTTTTTCATGTACCGGGTATTCAGGCATGAAAGGGATTATCTCGAACAAGCTGCGTGCTGTTTGGTTTATACACAAGAAAACATCATGGAAAAAAGAAAGGAAAGAAAAAAGATGGCGAAATATTTATTTACATCCGAGTCGGTTACCGAAGGACATCCCGACAAAGTTTGCGACCAGATTTCCGATGCAGTCCTTGATGCGATCCTCGAGCAGGACCCAAACGGACGCGTTGCTTGTGAGACAACCGTAACCACCGGTATGGTGATGGTTATGGGAGAAATCAGCACCAGCTGCTATGTTGACATCCCGAAGCTGGCTCGTGAGGTAATCCACGAAATCGGATACGACCGTGCAAAATACGGATTCGACTGCGACACCTGTGCAGTCCTCACATCCATCGATGAGCAGTCCGGCGACATCGCAATGGGCGTTGACAAGGGTCTGGAGGCCAAAGAAATCCAGAGCACAGAGGAAGACAACGGTGCTGGCGACCAGGGCATGATGTTCGGCTATGCCTGCGACGATACACCGGAGCTGATGCCATTGCCAATCTCGCTGGCACACAAGCTGGCTAAGCGTCTGGCACAGGTCCGCAAGGATGGAACTCTGCCTTACCTGCGTCCGGATGGCAAAACTCAGGTTACCATCGAGTATGAGAACGATGTTCCGGTTGCAGTTGAAACCATCGTAATCTCCAACCAGCACTCTCCGGAGGTTGAGATGGGGCAGATTCGCGCTGACATCAAAAAGCACGTCATCGATGCAATCGTTCCAAAAGAGCTGATGAACGACCAGACCAAAATCTTCATCAACCCAACCGGCCGTTTTGTAATCGGCGGCCCACAGGGAGACAGCGGCCTGACCGGCAGAAAAATTATCGTTGATACCTACGGTGGCATGGGCCGTCACGGCGGCGGTGCTTTCTCCGGCAAGGACCCGACCAAGGTAGACCGTTCCGCAGCTTACGCAGCAAGATATGTTGCAAAAAATATCGTAGCAGCAAAGCTGGCAAAACGATGTGAGGTTCAGCTGGCTTACGCAATCGGTGTTGCAAAGCCGGTATCCATCAATGTCAACACCTTCGGCACCGGTGTGGTTGCAGATGAGGTTCTGGAGCAGGCGGTAGAACAGGTATTCGACCTGCGTCCAACCGCCATCATCAAGACCCTCGACCTGCGCCGTCCAATCTACCGTCAGCTGGCAGCTTACGGCCACATGGGCAGAGAGGACCTGGGTGTCAACTGGGAAAAGACCGACAGAGTACAGGCTCTGCTGGATGCCATCAAGGAATAAAAAAATCAGAGGGAGACAAGGGTAGCCTTGTCTCCTTTTTTTCTTTTTGGATATTTTATGCAGGAACGTGCCGCCGCTTTGTGGAGGATTTCTATTGTAAAAATTATCGCTGAAATTTATAATGATATTATCAATGTCCTCTCCAAAAGGTGCGGAGGATGAAACGCACCGCCGAGAACGGGCAGTTGATTTTTCTTTCTGTGGAAGGTTGCTCCTGCAAGCTGCGAGGATTTCAAGGGGAGCAGGAGGCAAAAAAAATAAAAAATTTTAGGGGGAACTGAGGATGGATGTTTTTGAAAAAACAATAGAACAGCTTCGAGCACGGTACGGCCTGGCAGGCGGTATTCTGGTTGCAGTCAAAGATGGCAAGGTACTGTTCAAACAGGCATTTGGTGATGCGGATGTAGAGCAGGGAAGAGCAAACGACAACAAGACCCTGTTCCAGATTGCGTCCTGTTCCAAGGCATTTACGACCATGGTTGCAGGCCAGCTCTGCGATGAAGGTCTGATGACATGGGATACCCCGGTCAAACAGCTGATGCCGGATTTTCGGATGATGGATTCGTATGCTGAGGAGCACGTTACTCCTCGTGATATGGCTTGCCACCGCACCGGCCTGTGCCGCCACGACGTGATGCGTACCTTCGTTCGCGAGGACCGCGCAGACCTGGTTCGCCGTATTGCATATTTCCCACCGGCATTTGGATTCCGTGAGAAATACAGCTATCAGAATCAGATGTATGTTGCTCTGGGCTACCTGTGCGAGCGTCTGACCGGAAAGACTTGGGAACAGCTGCTTCAGGAGAAAATCGGCGAGCCTTTGGGAATGGATATGTACTTCCGAGGCATTGACAGCATCGAGGATAAAAATGCAGCGATGCCGTATGCACAGAAGGATGGAACCCTGTTCCGCGTAGATGAGGTTGTGGGCAAAGCGAGCAACCCATGCGGCGGACTTTATACCAACCTGGACAGCTTGGAGCGCTGGATTAGAATGTTGGCAAACGGCGGCGAGCTGGACGGCAAGCGCCTGATCAGCCAGAAGGGATTTGCAGAGCTGATTAAGCCAAATGTTGTGATTCCGGGCAAGCCTTCCCATCCGCAGGAGATGCAGCAGTCCTATGCACTGGCATGGATTAATTCGGTTTATAAGGGACACCTGCTGGTTTCCCATTCCGGCTCCACCAACGGATTCAACTCGATGGTTGGATTCTTCCCGGAGGAGAACGCTGCCTTCGCTCTGTCGGTTAATACCGTGGATACCCCGGCATACAGCTGTCTGAAATATTTCCTGTGCGACCTGCTCCTGAATGATGTGCAGGAGGACTACTCCTTCCTGATCGATGCGTTCGAGCGCAGAGTCAACCTCGGCCCGGATTATACCGAGGAGGAAACTCATGCAATTCCGCTGGACCCACAGGAAGCCGAGCGCTTTACTGGCGTTTACTACAACCCGGGATATGGCACCATGGAGTTCATCTATCAGGATGGACACCTGCGCCAGCACTACGGACTGATGGACCAGGAGTTTGACTATCTGGGAAATGGCAAATTTGTCGGCTTTGAATTTTTGGATACCCGAACCTATCGGGCAAACTTCAACGAGGACGGCAACCTTTGGATGCGCCTGTCCACCGATGCCAACTGCCCAATCTTCTTTGAACGGGTTCGGTAGGTTTGCACTGTTCCTTCCGGTGGATGGTGCTTGACTTTTGAGATTGGAGTGGGTATAATTCTCACACAGAGTAGCCGCCTCGACTGAGGCGGCTGCAAGAATTTTCAGAACAGTCGGATCGGGGAAGAACAGGGAGGAAAAAACAGGTGTCGAAGGTAGCGTTGATTACAGGAGCATCCCGTGGAATCGGGCGTGCAGAAGCCGAGCGTTTTGCAAGAGAGGGCTATCAGGTCGTTGCAAACTATCACAGCTCGGCGCAGCAGGCGCAGCAGCTGGCAGAGGAGATGGCGCAGCAGGGGGCAAGTGTTGTGCCGATGCAGGCGGACATCTCGGACCCGCAGCAGGTTCAGGCGATGGTGGACGAGGTGCTGCACCAGTTTGGCCATATTGATTTGTTAATCTGCAACGCAGGGATTGCGCGTCAAGGACTGCTGACCGATTTTTCACCGGAGGAGTGGAGACGCATGATGGCGGTCAATCTGGACGGTGTGTTCTATTGTTGCCGCAGTGTCCTGCCGGATATGATTCGCCGGCAAAGCGGCTGCATCATCACAACCTCATCCATTTGGGGATTGACCGGAGCCTCCTGCGAGGTGCCGTATTCTGCGGCAAAGGCTGCGGTGATTGGGATGACCAAGGCGCTTGCCAAGGAGGTCGGACTCTCCGGCATCCGTGTGAACTGTATTGCGCCGGGCGTTATCGATACCCAGATGAACGGAAACCTCACCCCGGATGTCATGGACGAGCTGCGGGAGGAAACTCCTTTAGGCCAAATCGGCACACCGCAGCAGATTGCGGACTGTGCGTGGTATCTGGCAGGGGAGGGAGCCGCCTTCCTGACTGGACAGGTCATCAGCCCAAACGGCGGATTCTTAATCTAGTACAAAAAATAGGGAGCTGTCAAACTTGGTTTGACAGCTCCCTATTCTAGTTTCAGGGAACAGAATTACAGATGCAGTGCGAACCACGACAGGACATCCCGCATGACCTCGTCACGGTTGGTTTCGTTGAGCAGCTCATGCCGCGCCTCCGGATAGAGCCACATGGTCAGATCCTGAATCCCGGCCCGACGGAGCTGCTTTTCGACAGCGGTGACCCCTTTGCCGTAGTTGCCGACAGGATCCATACTGCCCGAAATCAACAGCATCGGCAGCTTCGGGTCGAGCGTCCGATACCACAGATGGGTGTTGCTGTAATATTGCAGGGACAGCAAATCCAGATAGGCGGAAGCGGTGAACGGGAAGTTGCACAGAGGGTCATTCTCATAGGCTTCTACCATCTGCTCGTCCCGGCTCAGCCATGCACAGTCACTTTTGGGGTGATGGAAGCGGTTGTTGTACGAGCCGAAAATCAGCTGTTTGAGCTTTTGCGAGCGGTACATCATCCCCTTGGAGGCGATGACCTGACGGCAGAGCAGCATACCGGCCTTGGAAGCCGGGTTAGGTCCGGCAGTACCGCAAATCACCACGCCGTTGAGCAGCGAGGAATATTTGGATAGATACAGCCGGACAATCATCGAGCCCATGCTGTGGCCAAACAGGAAGAACGGGAGGTCGGGGTATCGCTTTTTCAGCTCCAAAGATACCAGATGCAGGTCTTCAATCAGATACTGGTATCCCTTTTCCGGGGCAAAAAAGCCCAGACGGGAGTTGTCCGGACAGCTTTTTCCGTGTCCCAGATGGTCGTTGCCGCAGACAACAAAGCCCTCGTTGGCAAGAAAGCGGAAGAATGGCAGATAGCGTCCGATGTGTTCGATCATGCCGTGTGAAATCTGAACCACACCGCGCAGGGTGCCTTTCGGCTCTGCCAGTCGGCAGACGATATTTTCACCGTCGCAGGTGGAGGGCAGGGTAAAGGTCTGCCAGCAGATGGTTTCGTCGAGTTCGTTGGAGGAAGGATTCTGGTTCAAGAAAAGTCTCCTTTCATTTTTTGATTAGAAAATGGTGGTGTTCGGTCTACTGAACGGCGGTTTTCTGGTAGACGCTCTTGTCGGTCACCTCGTGCAGGTTGCCGTTTTCGTCCACAGTAAAGAAGATGACATGAGAAAATTTTCGCCAGATTTTGTGCAGAACCGAGTTTTTGGTCTGAGGCATACCGGTGACGACGTAGTTGGTCTTGTTGTCCCGGATATAATTGACGATGGTCTTAAAAGTATCCTCTGCATAGATGACATTCATCATGGCACCGTTCTGGTTGGAGATATTAAACAGATACTGAATGGCCTCGGGGTTCGCGGGGTATTCGTTGCTCTGCACATTCAAAACAATGAGGTCGGTCTTGGAAATGTCGGCAACGCTTTTGCCGGCTTGAATCAATCTCTCGCACTGAAACTGATTCGTTACCAGGACAGCAGTACTTTTAAGGGATGTGGTTAATTTGATGTTTTTATTATCCATTCGCAAATCCATCCTATTCAAGAATTATCATCCTGTTACATCAAAGAAGGGCTGCGGAAATTTTAGATGAAATCCGGCTGACAGCCTCCTCTCGCTTCTGGGTGGGAGATGCAGAAGCATTTTTCAGGTCTTAGAGGGAATATCAACAAATTCTATCGCTCCTATGGCAATTTATACGAAAAAGCGATAGGCTTTCCCCTTATTCATTTTCTATTATAACTGATAATTATGAACAAAGTATGTCCACAAAGGAAAGATAGAGGAGATAATCTGTTGGGATTCCACGGTATTTTGTCAGAAAAAACAAAATTTGAATAGAGTAGAAACATTGACAAAAAGCAAACACTGGCATAAAATAAATGATTATAGTGATGTATATGTATATAGGGTCGCAAAGCCCCTTTTGTAAGGGAAATCGGTGTGTATACCGGACGAGCGAAAGTAGGGATTTCCCTGCTTTCCCGCTCCAAAAAACAGCAACAAACCATGGAATATAGAAAGGAACGAAATAGGTTATGGCAAGGTATGAGGGAGTTTCTACGTCTGTTATTCGCAGACTGCCAAGATATCACAGATTTTTGTACGATTTGATTCAGAAGGGAGAGCACAGAATCTCCTCCCGCGAGCTGGCAGAGCTGATGAGCCTGACCGCTTCCCAAATTCGTCAGGACCTCAACTGCTTCGGCGGCTTTGGTCAGCAGGGCTACGGCTACAATGTCGATGCGCTCTATGAAGAAATCAGCAATATTCTGGGCCTGAACAAAGGACTGAAGATTATCCTGATGGGTGCAGGAAACCTGGGAATGGCACTGGTGAAGCACCTTTCCTTTGAGGCAAAGGGCTTTAAGCTGGTCGGCATCTTTGACCAGAACCCAAAGCTGATTGGACAGAAGGTTCACGGCATCGAGATTCTGCCGGAAAGCGCACTGGAATCTTTCTGCCAGCGCGTGAAGCCGGATGCAGCCATCCTCTGTCTGCCGAAGGAGGTCGTCGAGGATTTGGGCGACCGTCTGATTGACTGCGGCATTCGCGGCTTCTGGAACTTCTCCCATTATGATTTGGGACTCCGCCATCGGGACAGCGATACCCCAATCGTGGTGGAAAATGTCCATCTGGGAGACAGCCTGATGACCCTGTGCTATCAGGTCAACGAGCTAGACGAGGACTAATAACGAAGAAGAAAAGGGCAAAAGCTAGGTTTTTGCCCTTTTTCTAAAAAGGAACAGAATCAAATTCCGTGACGATTACCGGAACATTTGATGAACTTTTTTGCATGGATGCAGAGCAGAGGCTTTGCTGTTTCGTTTTGATTGAGAAAGGAAATCTGTAAAAAAGATACAGGATCGGCTTTTAAACGAAGGAGGCAGGACGAATGAAAGAGTTCACATTGAATATGTTGTCGCGTGCAGAGGCAGTAAAAGGGCAGGGGGTGCTGTCTGCCTATGAGGAAGAGCTGGAGCTGGTAACAGGCAGGCTCGACCGATTGCAGGGGGATGAACATGATTTCCACCTGAATGTGCTGGTTAATTCTAAGACGGTTGGAGACATCACCCACATCCATACAGTGAATCCGGAATTTTATGTTCAGGTTCCTTTTTTAAAGATGAAGAGCATCGTGGTCGGCTCGGTGCATTTTCTGCCGGAAACGGTGGACCAGAGCCTGAAGCTGCCGGAGGCATTCCGCAAGGCATTCTATGGTTATCTCATCCAGTTCTATAAGAGCATGGACCATCTGGTTACCGTCAACCCGTGTTTTATCCCCAAAATCGAAGCGTATGGAATCGACCCGCAGCGGGTGACCTATATTCCGAACTATGTTTCCAGCAGCCGATTTTTCCCAGCAGACCTCCAGAAAAAGCGGGAGCTGCGTATGCGCTATGGGCTGGACCCGGACCGCTTTACGGTGGTCTGTGCAGGACAGCTGCAAACCAGAAAGGGCGTAGCGGATTTTGCCAAGCTGGCAGCGCAGCGTCCGCAGATGCAGTTTGTCTGGGCAGGAGATTTTTCCTTTGGCAGCATCAGCGATGGACATCGGGAAATCGAGCAGCTGGTGAAGGAGCACCCGGATAACCTGCGCTTTACCGGCTTGATTGAACGGGAGAAGATGGCAGAGATTTATCAGATGGGTGATGTGATGCTGCTGCCCAGCTATGATGAGCTGTTCCCGATGACCGTTCTGGAAGCGATGAGCTGCGGCATTCCGATTCTTCTGCGGGATTTGGACTTGTACAAGGTTATTTTGGATGGATATTATCTGGCGGCGTCGGACGACCGGGAATTCTTGAATCAGTTAGACCGCCTGAAAACAGAGCCGGACTACTATGCACAGACGATGGCAAAGGCAAAATGCGGAAATGACTTCTATGGTCAGGAGCACGTCCTGTCGATGTGGCGTCGGTTTTATCACCAGATGCTGGAGGAAAGTATTCGCAGACAGGAGGAGTAAGATGAAAGTCAGGAGAAAACGCTATGGCTGGAGTCTCATCTTTCTTGCGGTGACCTTTGTTCTTCTCGGCGTCTGGCTGATCAAGGAATACAGTCTGCACGACCTGTGGGAGCTGATGCAGGAGGTGCGGCTGAGATGGCTGGCAGCAGCAACGGGGCTGATGGTGGTCTACTGGTTGTTGGAGGCGGCAGGCCTGCATCGGGCAATCCGCAAAGTTGTTCCGACCCAGCGGCTGGCTGACACCCTTTGTACGACGATGATTGGCCAGTTCTTTAACTGCATCACCCCGTTTTCCAGTGGGGGTCAGCCCATGCAGGCGCTGCATCTGGTGAAAACAGGGGTTCCGCTCTCCTTGGCAAGCTGCTCCCTGATGATAAAATTTATTGTCTACCAGTTTATCCTGACTGTATATTCTGCGGTTACTCTGCTGTGGTGCTTTCCAAGGATGGCAGGCCGCATTTCTGCAATCGGCTGGCTTGCATTGGTCGGGTTCGGGGTCAATATTCTGGTTATTGTGGGGCTAATCTGTCTGGGATTTTTCCGCAAGCCGACCGAGCGCTTTCTGTACGGGATTGTCAAGCTGATTCGACGCATCGGGTTGCTGACACCGGAGCAGGAGGAGGCAGCCAATCGGCGCATCCAAAAGGAGCTGGGGCAGTTTTATCAGGGCTTTGCCCAGATGCGTCAGGACCTTGCGGGAATCGCTGTGATGTCCCTGCTGACCGCCCTACAGCTGACAGCCTTCTTTTTGGTCCCGACCTGCATCTTCTGCGCCTTCGGATTGGGGCATCCGGACGTTTTGCTGATGGTCTGCGCGGGAGCCTTTGTGCTCAATTTTACCTCCTTTGTCCCGCTGCCCGGTGCAGCAGGCGGTGCAGAGTTGGGATTTCATACCGTGTTCGCCATATTTTTTCCAAAGGGCTTTTTGAATCTTGCTATTATCCTGTGGAGGCTGTTGACCTTTTACCTCCCGATTTTGGCAGGAGGCTGCTTCACGGCATTTTCGGGGCTGATGGACCAGCAAAAGGTCAGCTCATGAAAGGAAGGGCGAGCTGGATTCAGATTGAAAAAATGGATAAGGAGAGAAGCAACGGATGGAGTTTTTAACCCGTATGGTTCAGGGACTTGTTGTAGGAGTTGCCAATATCATCCCCGGCGTCAGCGGAGGAACCATGGCAGTGGTGATGGGCATTTACGACAAGCTCATCTCGGCGGTCTCGGACCTGAAAAAAGATTTTAAAAAGTCGGTTCTCTACCTGCTCCCGATTGGCTTGGGGGCGGTGCTGGGAATCGTTCTGTTCAGCCACCTCATCAAATATCTGCTGGGCAGCTATTCTATGCCGACCAACTTTTTCTTTCTGGGTCTGATTCTGGGCAGCATCCCGATGATTTACCGCCGCGCCTCCAGAGAAAAGTTCCAAAAATCCAGCGCAATCCCCTTTGTGGTCTGCTTTGCGGTCATGCTGCTGATGACCCTTCTGCAAAATGTCTCGGATGAGGGCAGCGCATTGATTACCAGCCTGACCTTAATGACGGCGATTCGGCTGTTTTTATCCGGTGCGGTAGCGGCGGCCTGCATGATTATGCCGGGCATCAGCGGCTCGATGGTGCTGGTTCTGCTGGGTGCCTACACCTCGGTGCTGACTGCCATCTCGGCGCTCAACCTCCCGATTCTGATTCCGGTGGCATTTGGGGTGCTGGTGGGATTGTTCGGGGGTGCAAAGATCATCAACTACTGCATGAAGCACCACGAACAGCAGACCTACTTTGCGATACTGGGCCTGATTGCAGGCTCGATTCTGCCGATTATCCTCAGCGCAGGCCACACGCCCGGACTGCATACCGTGCTGTCGGTAGTGACGCTGATAGCCGGAGGCGGCATCGCCCTGTGGATGGGCAAGCTGGAGCAGTAGCTTTTTTGAAAATTTTACTTTGCGTTGAAATCCTCGCAGGCTTTGGTTCCTGTGGGGATTTTTTTGCGGCTCGGGTTAGGAGCATTTGCAAAAACCAAAAGGTTCGGGCAAAACAAAACCGGCATCGCGATTTTCAGCGATGCCGGTTTGTCTTGGTTACAGCTGTTTGGTCATGGTGATATGTGGGCAGGATTCGTCCAGATACTCCTCGCCGGATGCGGTATATCCGTTTTTGAGGTAGAAGCCCTTTGCACGGACCTGTGCGCCCAAACGGGCAAGAGCCGGTTCTCCCTTGGTGAGCTGGCGGATTTTTTCCTCGCAGGAGCTCAGAATGAGTCTGCCGACCTTTTTGCCGCGGTACTCTTCCAGCACGCAGATGCGGCCAAGCTGCCATGCACCATCCTGTGCCTGATAGATTCTGGCGGCGCCGATTGGCTCTCCACGGTCATATACGGTCAGATGCCAGCAGGTTTTGTCCAGGTCGTCGAACTCGACCTGAAAGCCCTGCTCGATGACAAAGACGCAGGCACGCACATAAAAGGCATCGTCGCTGCCCTTCTTGCCCTGTGTCCAGACGGTTTCATATTGCGGTCTTTTCGCCAAACCGATTCCTCCTTATGTTGGGATAGCTCTATTATAGACCATCACAGCCCGCAAATCAATTTGATGAGCAAAAGAAAAATGCAGCCGGGAATCCCGAACACAGCGCTGATGAGGCAGCTGGGAGCTGCGGCGGCAAGACCCAAGGCAGGAAAACACAGCTCAAGGCCGACAAGGCAGACAAGACCGCTGACAGCGGACAACAGGGTACCGCGGACAAGGTATTGGTGGTTGAGCAGAAAGATAGCCTGAATCAGCGCACAGACGGCGATGACTGCAAGCAGGATGGTTTGGCTCATAAAACAAGTCCTCCCTTTTTAATTCTATGTTTATGGAGCAGGGAGCTGTTTTATGATTGGGAATCGCCTTTGGGTTCCCGATGATTCAACCGTTTCCCGGTGGAAGCGGTGAAAAATGCAAAGAAAAAAACAGGAGGATTGTCTTGGACAATCCTCCTGTTTGCTCGTTACAGGGAATTTTGATAGCGGTCGTAAGCTTCGCGCAGCTCGGCAGCAGTCTCCTCCGGGCAGCGTGGGTTGCAGTGAGCCCATGCGCCGGTTTCGCTGGAGGCGTTAAATTTCTGCTGGTTTGCAGAGCGCAGCGGCGGGAAGAATTCAACATGGAAGTGGAAGTCCGCATCCACATCGCCGCTGTTGACCGGTGCGTTGTGCATACACATCATGTAAGGGAATTCCTTCTCGAACATGGTGTCGAACATCCCGACAATCTGCTTGAGGGTGATGCCGAAGTCGGCCTTCTCTTGTTCGGTCATCTGGGTGATGTGGGAGATGTGCCGCTTCGGGAAAACATAGATGCCGTAGGGGTACTCGGTGAAGAACGGCAGGAACACGGTAAAGGAGTCGTTTTCAAAGACGATGCGTTTGCCGAACTCCTGCTCGGCTGCCAGCATATCGCAGAACAGGCAGCGGCCCTTTTCTGCGCGGTACTCCTGTGCGGAGGCAAGCTCCAGCTGTAGCTTCTTCGGAATGACCGAATAGCCGTAAATCTGGCCGTGTGGGTGCGGCATGGAGGTTCCGACCATGCTGCCGCGGTTTTCAAAGATAAAGATGTATTTGATGTTCTCATCCTTGCGGATTTCGGCGTACCGCTCTGCCCACAGGTCTACCAGCTTTTTCATGTGCTCATCGCTCAGCTCTGCCAGAGTGGTGGTGTGGCCGGGAGAGTAGAGGATGACCTCACATTTTCCGTAGGACGGACGGACCTTGAAAAAGTCGTTGGCAACATCGTCCGGCTCCGGCGGATTCTGGGAAAGTGCAGGGAAGTCGTTGTCGTATTTGAGGACCTCATAATGGTCCGGAACCTTTCCGGAGCCCGGACAGAACGGACACCAGTCCTTGGGCATCTGAGGGCGGTTCTGGCGGTTCGAGTTGATCATGACCCAATCCTGGATCAGGGGATGCCATCTTAATTCAGCCATGCTGATTCCTCCTGTATCTGATGAAATTTGTTTATTCGTGCTGGGCGGTCAGTTCGATGCCGCCGCAGGGACGGATGGACAGCAGATGACAGCTGCCTTTTCCGGTGATTTGCTCCATCTGCTCGGCAAAGGACGCTGCCATCCGGTCCGGAACAAACACCTGAATGGTGCCGCCGAAGCCGCCTCCGTGGATGCGGCAGGCTCCCTGACCGTTCAGCAGATGCTCTGCTGCCATCAGCGCAACGCTGGCAGGCTGAGAGAGCGGTGTCATGCTGGGGTAGATGTTTTGCAGGAACATATAAGAGGAGCGTCCGGACTGCTGGCACAGGTGCAGGAAATGCGGCATATCCTGTTCCTTGAGGGCCTGAGCAACCTCCTGAGCTCGCAGGTTTTCGGTGAAGAAATGGTGCGCGCGCAGAACAGCACGGTCACAGGTGGCTTTCCGCAGAGCCGGGATGTTCTGATAGAACTGCTCCATCGGGACCTGACGCAGATATTCTTTTCCGAAGAAGCCGGCAATCGCCTTCATCTCGGCAGGGATGGCGGCATACTCATCGGTCAGGTCGGAGTGGTCGCCCTTAACATCGACAATGTACATGGTGTAGCCGCAGGAGGAAAAGCTGAAGTCGGTCTTTTCCACTCTGGGGTGAGCCGGGTCAAAAAAGTCCATTGAAACAAATCCGCCGACCGAGCAGGCCATCTGGTCGAGCAGACCGCTGGGCTTGCCAAAGAATTTGTTTTCGGCAATCTGTCCAATCTGTGCAACCAGCACCGGGTCCAGGGAGCCGTCGTTGTAGAGGTAGGAGAACACGGTTCCAATCAAGACCTCGAACGCAGCGGAGGAGGAGAGTCCCGAGCCTCCGAACACTTCGGAGGAAACGCACAGGTCGATGCCGCCGATGCGGTAGCCCATCTCATGGAAGGTGGCAGCAGTGCCGCGGATGAGGGCAGGGGTGGTGTTGATTTCATCGGGGCGAACGGACAAATCGCTCAGGTCGATTTCCTGATACGGGAAGCCCTCCGACTGAATCCGCACCAGATTGCTGTCGTTTGGTGCCGCCGCAGCGATCATATCCAGATTGATGCTGGCAGCAACGACGCAACCACGCTGATGGTCGGTGTGGTTGCCGCTGATTTCGGTGCGTCCCGGCGCACTGAACAGGCGGGGAGTTTGTGCCTGCGGGAAGGTTTTGGCAAAGGTTTCCAGCAAACGGCAGTAGCGTTCGCGGTGATGGGGCAGGGTGGATTCCCGATACAGGCGGGAAAAGATGTGGTCATATCCACCAGCGGAGATTGTATGTAAAACAGGAGCAATATTTTCCAAGTAAAGAGGCCTCCTTGATCTAATTTATTGGACAGCGGACAAACGGATGATGTCCATGAAAATATATCCCTTATCTATTAGAGTATAACATCTGATAGCTGAAATCAATATCAAGGGCAGGGTCAATAGCGACAAAAATTTTGTCAAAAATTTATCTTTTGGGCAAATCTACAATAATTTTCGGCTGACAGTGGCGAAAAACGACAAAAAACAGGCATCGGAGCTTTGCCCCGATGCCTGTTTTGGCAGGGAACGGCTAATTGGAGGAAGAAAATTTCAGCTTTGCCTGCTGGACTTTTTCGGCAGGCGCGTCCTGTGTCTGGTACCAGCCGCGCTTGTGCATCTCGGTGAACACATCGTGCTGAATCTGATGCTCCTCGGACAACAGGTTCATGAATTCGTTCATCAGCGACGGGGAGGCACATTCGTTGGCATATTGGTTGTAGTGGTCGGTCATGAATTTTTCGGACGACAGCGCATCGGTCAGCATCTCTTTGTCGGTCATGGTGTGTTTATTCATCTTGACATCCTCCGTTTCTAGTTCAACAGGTTGAGCAGTTTGTTCATGTGGATTTCGTGCTTGGACGCAATCTGCTCGCAGCTGGATTTCAGCTGCTGGTCCTCGGTCATCTCGGCGTACATCTTGAACTTCTGAATCAGGACCTGCTCCTGTCCGAGCTGTTCTTCGATGGCGGTCAGTTCTTTGGTGGTCAGGTTCATGTGGTGTTACCTCCTGCGTTTTTGTAAGGGTCGATGCCTTCGACTACAGTATGCCCCGAACCGACCGCACTTCATTCACGGTGCGAAAAATAAAAACACCAAGAATCTCCTTCGGAGGAGGCGGCTGGAAAAACAGCACAACAAAGCCATTGAATCAAGAAATTACCACCGCCCTTGCTATTGCAAAACGCAAGGAGAGAAGCTATAATATCGGACAGACGTAGGAAGCACGTGGAGAGCTTCAACCCTCTCTTTCGATCCAGCACCGAAAGTGGCGACAGCTGTGGTACCCGACAGAAATGATGATTCATAGGAGGAAATACACAGATGAAAAAAATGATAGCAATTTCGATGGCTTCTGCGATGCTGTTTGCGATGGGAACCGCAGCCTTTGCCGACATCGAGATGGGAATTGTTGGCAGCGAGAAAAGCGAGTGGCCAAACGAATTTGGCTTTGGCGGAGAAATCAAGCTGGTTCGTGGCGATCAGGTTATCGGCTTTGCGCTCGAGGAGCGAAACGAGCTTGACCTTCAGCCGGGAGATGAGCTGTACCTTCCGCTTTACTACAAGACCAAGGAAGGCCAGAGCGTGACAATTGGCGCTTCCAAGGAGCAGATGACCGGATATGTGCCGTATACCGGCGGCATCGACAAGAGCTGGAGACTCAACCTGCTCGACCAATCCAAGGATATGCTGGAGAGCGCAGAGCTGTACCGTGCTGATTCCGGCGACAAGCACCTGGTCAAGAATGCCGTTTATGTCAAGGCACAGACCAAGGACCGCTACAACAGCTTGGACGACCTTCGCTTTGAAATCAAAGTGTCCGTTTCGGAGAAGCACACCCAGAACAAGACCGCGCAGATTCAGCTCAAAGGAACCTACAGCAATCCGAAGTCGGAAAAACCGGTAGATTTCGAGTGGGAAAACAGCGTCTTTGGCAAGGCAGTCTGGGAGGTTCCGAAGGGTCAGGATGGCACCGCAGCCTTCCGCTTTCAGGACGATGCCTACTATACAGTAAGAATGTTCGAGGGAGACAAGGTTCTTTTCGATTTTGACCGCAACTACAATAAGGAAATCGCAAACCGCTACAACGAGGATTTGTACTTCTACAACTTCCGCGGCGATTTGGATTCCTTCCATGCAACCGGCACACTGAGCATTCCGGTTGAGCAGCCGATGTACCTGTACGAAGTGGTTGGCGATGCGCTCCGAGAGACCAATGCAGTCTACAACGAGGAGCTGGAGGTCATGGAGCTCAAGACCAAGCAGTTGGGCGAATATGTCCTGACCCCGGAGGCACTGGAAATCGATTCGGTTTTGGAGCAGGCTCCACAGCAGGAAGCAGGCAGAAAAGCAGTTGAGCAGACTGCCTCTGTTGGGGAGGAGCAGCAGACCGGCGACTATCTCAGCGGCGGTGATAAGGGCAACCCCAGCACCGGAGCATCGCAGCTGACCGGTCTGGCAGCCGCTCTGGCAGTGGTTTCGCTGGCAGGCGCACTCACTCTGGCAAAAAGAAAATAAATAAACATGATGCCGCAGAGCGTTCGGTTCTCCACCCGGACGCTCTGCGGCTTTGTTACTGGGAAGGTGCTTCGGCGGGATTTTCCGGCTGGCGGATGTACTGCTGATAAGCGTTGAGCACCGCATCCTCCAGCTGTTTTCTGGCTTGTGGGGTGATGGGGTGGGAGATGTCCCGAAAGGCGCCGCTCTCGTCCTTTCGGCTGGGCATCGCGACGAACAGGCGCTCGGGTCCCTCGATGATTTTGATGTCGTGAACAGCAAGGTCGTGGTCCACCGTGATGGAAACCAGCGCGCGCAGGCGGCTGTCTGTGTAAATTTTTCGGATGCGGATGTCGGTAATGTTCATGGTATTCTCTCCTTTGGGTCAGATTTTTACAGTCCTGGAGGTCACCGATAGTATGGGAGGGTCAGGGCTGCTTATGCGGGGAAAGGGCAGGGATAGAACAAAAAGAAAAAATATCGCATTTTTCGTCCAAATACTGTTTCTTTTCCGAGCAATCCACCCTATAATAGAAGGAGAGGTTTTGTATTTTAATTGATGCTTGGCATGGGAAAAGGTGATTTTTTATGACACAGATTCACAAGGAGTTTCTAACGGATAAAAAGCATATTCACTTCATCGGCATTGGCGGCTCGGGGATGTTTCCGCTGGTGCAGATTCTTCACGGCATGGGCTATTACATCACAGGCTCAGATAATAACCCCGGAGATACGATTGACTTTGAGCGGGAGAAGATGCAGATTCCGGTCACGATTGGCCAGCGTGCGGAAAATATCGCAGGAGCCGATTTGATTGTCCACACGGCGGCAATCATGGATGACAACCCGGAGCTGATGGCGGCGCGTGCCAGCGGGATTCCGACCATCGAACGCGCAGATTTGCTGGGTCTGGTGACTAGCTGGTTCGACAACTGCATCTGCGTCTGCGGCACCCACGGAAAAACAACCACGACCGCGATGCTGACCCAGATGCTGATGGCGTGCGGCAAGGACCCTTCTGCAGTGATTGGGGGCAAGCTCGCAGCAATCGGCGGCAGTGCAAGGCTGGGAGAAAGTGAGACAATGGTCTGTGAGGCCTGCGAATTTGAGGACCACTTCCTGAAGTGCCACCCGGACCTTGCCGTCATCCTCAATGTGGATGCCGACCACCTGGAATATTTTAAAACGCTGGACAACATCATCGCCTCCTTCCATCGGTTTGCCCAGATGGCAAGCAAGGCGGTCATCTATAATGGGGACGACCCCAATACCTGCCGAGCAGTGCAGGGGGTTACGGGCAAGAAGATGATTACCTTTGGCATGAAGGAAACCAATGATTTTTATCCAAAGGACATTGTGCATCGGGATGGACGCCACACCACCTACACCCTCTATTGCAGAGGGGAATCGATTGGTCAGGTTCGGCTGAATGTTCCCGGAGACCACAATATCCTCAACAGCCTGTCGGCGATTGCCGCCGCAATCGAATCCGGCTGTACCCCGAAACAGGCCGCCGAGTCGGCAAGTGCTTTTCAGGGGGCAGGCAGACGGTTTGAAATCATGGGAGAAAACAAGGGCGTGACGATTGCAGACGACTACGGACACCACCCGGCAGAGCTGGAGGTTACCCTCAAGGCGGCAAAGGCGATGGAGTACCGTCAGGTGTGGGCAGTTCATCAGCCGTTTACCTATTCCCGCACAGCGATGCTGCTGGATGATTTTGCACGGGTGCTCCAGCTGGCAGACCATGTGGTGCTTTCGGAGATTATGGGCTCCCGCGAGAAGAACACCTATCACATCTATGCAAAAGACCTTGCGGACAAGATTCCGGGCTGTGTGTGGTTCCCGACCTTTGAGGAGATTTCCGCCTATGTGATGAGCCACGCCCAGCCGGGAGATTTGGTTATCACCATGGGCTGCGGCGATGTTTACAAATGTGCCAAGTTGATGCTTGCAGAAAAGTAGCCCATCCGCGAAGAAACCACTCAAAATAGGTGTTGCCATAGCCTTGTGCCTTGTGCTAAAATAGAAGATGTCAGGAGGCGGTGCCTCCATACTTTTGCCGACCGCTCCAACCGAGAGACTCGGCAGAAGAATTCTGAATGAAAAGGAAGAGATTATCATGAAAAAAGTAGTTGCAACAACAAACGCTCCCGGCGCAATCGGACCTTACTCTCAGGCAATCGTAGCTGGTGACAATATGTATATTTCCGGCCAGCTGCCAATCAACCCTGCTACCGGTGAACTGGCTGAGGCTTGCATCAAATGCCAGACCAAACAGTCCCTGGAAAACATCAAGGCAATTCTGGAAGCAGAGGGCCTGTCGATGAAGAACGTTGTTAAGACCACTGTTCTCATGCAGAACATCGGCGACTTCGGTGCAATGAACGAAGTTTACGCAGAGTACTTCACCGAGGAGTGTCCTGCTCGTGCAGCTTACGAAGTTGCAAAACTGCCAAAAGGCGCTCTGGTTGAGATCGAAGCAATCGCATACATCAAATAAGACAGAGCACGAAAATCCGTTCCGGAACAGGAGGATGCCGAATAACCGGTGTCCTCCTTTTTTCGTGGATGGTTTGCAAGCAAAGGAGAGGGGAATGGAGATGTGGAAGATACAGGAAGCAGTGGATTATATCGAGCAGACCCGGACACCGCGCGAGCGCTATGGGAAGGAAAAGCTCGAGCAGGCACTCGAGATGCTCGGAAATCCGCAAAAGAAGCTGAAATTTGTTCATGTAGCGGGAACCAACGGAAAGGGCTCGACCGCTTCGATGCTGGCTTGCATTTTGTCCGAGGCCGGTTATCGCACCGGATTGTACACCTCTCCGCATCTGGTTCGGTATCATGAGCGGATGCAGGTGGACGGAGAGCTGATTTCCGACGAGGATTTGATTCGGGCAGCCCAGAAGGTTCAGGAGGTCTGCGCGAAGCTGGGCAATCCGCCAATCGTGTTTGAGGTGCTGACCCTGATGGCACTGTGGTATTTCGCAGAGAAAAACTGCGAAATCGTGGTGCTCGAGGTGGGCATCGGGGGCCGGCTGGATTCGACCAATGTGATTGATGCGCCGTTGGCGGCGGTGATTACCCAAATCGGACTGGACCATACCGAAACGCTGGGAAACACCATCGAGCAGATTGCAGCAGAAAAGGGCGGCATTATCAAGCCCGGCTGCGAAGCGGTCATGGCAAAGCAGAGCCCCGAGGCAGTACAGGTCGTACAGGAGCTGTGCAGACAGCAGGGAGTTCGGCTCAATCTGGCAGACCCGGAGCGCCTGTGCCTGATTTCGGAAAGCATGGAGGGGCAGAAGTTGCGGGACAAAACCTTCAGGGGGCTAAATCTTGCCCTGCTCGGAGAGCACCAGCGCCGAAATGCTGCCAATGTGCTGGAAACGGTCGAGCTGCTCAATCGTCGGGGACTGCACATCACCGAACAGCAGGTAAGGGACGGAATTGCAAAGAGCAGATGGCCCGCCCGCTTTGAACTGCTGCGCAGGAATCCGGACTTCATTCTGGATGGAGGACACAATCCGCAGTGTATTCAGGCGGCGGTGGATGCGCTGCGCCACTATTACCCGGGCAGAAAGGTGGTCTTTCTGGTTGGCATGATGGCGGATAAGGACACCGAAAGGATGCTCGGAGAGCTGGCACAGCTGGCGCAGGAGTTTGTCTGCGTGGGTCTGGACAGCCCGCGAGCCATGAGCGCTCAACAGCTCTGCGAGGAACTGAGCCGCTATCAGGTTCCTGCCTGTGCCTGTGATACCGTGCCGGAGGCGGTGCAGACCGCACAGCAAAAGGCAGGAAGCGACGGCATTATCTGCGCTCTGGGGTCGCTGTATCTGGCAGGGGACATTCGCGCTTTCCTCCTGTAAGGACGGGGCGTCGGCAGGCGCTTCCAAAAACATTTCCAAAGTGTAAAATATGCCGCGGCGGCGGATGCTTCTTTGACAAATTGCGGGATACATGGTATCATAATTTCTGATAAAATGAAGGGAAACCGGGGAATCCTGTGGGTCGTTTTCTCCGAAAACGAGAGGCGGGCCTTTGATTTTCGATCTCAAACCGATGGGGGAAATACCGTGAAAAAATTTGCAGCAATTCTGCTTGCCATGCTCCTGTGCGTTTCTGCGTTCAGTGGGTGCGGCTCCGACAAAACCAACCAGCAGACCGAACAGAAAACCGAACAGCAGTCCGAAGGCGAGGAAGGAAATCTGGTAAGCGCCGACTGTAAGGGTCAGGTGCTGACCTTTAATCTCGGCGTGGACAGCCAGACACTCGACCCGGCGTTTTGCAATGCCGCAGACAGCATGAGCGTAATCAACAACACCTTTGAAGGTCTGATGCGCGATACCGGCAGCGGGGCGCAGCCTGCGATGGCAGCCGACTTGCCGCAGCAGACTAAAAATCAGGATGGCACCGTGACCCTGACCTATACTCTGCGTGAGGCAGCTTGGTCGGACGGACAACCGGTTAAGGCACAGGATTTTGAGTATGCGTGGAAGCGCTGTGCCGACCCGAAGAATGAGGCACCGAACGCACATCTGATGAGCGTGCTGGCAGGCTATTACGAGGTTGCACAGGGACAAGCAGAGGTTGACGAGCTGGGAGTCAAGGCTTTGGATGACAGCACATTGGAGGTTACCCTGAGCCAAGAGACCCCTTATTTTAATAACCTGCTCTGTCTGCCTGCCTTCTTCCCTCTGCGCGAGGATTTGGTAGGCAGCGATGACAGCTGGTCGAAGGACCCTGCGCTGGCAGTTTCCAACGGCCCATTCACCTTGGCAGGCTATACACAGGGCAAGGAATTTGTCCTTCAGAAAAATGAACAGTACTGGAACAAGGACAGTGTCAGCCTCGACTATCTGGTGGCACGGATGCTGGACGAAAACTTTGCACCGGTCGCGATGGCATTCGGCGATTTGATGATGACAAACGGTCAGGTCAGCCAGCCTCAGGACCAGAAGGATACCGACGGAAATGTCGTGGAGGTACCCGAGCTTCCACAGACCCTCGAGGAAACCACCGTTGCCACCAACCGCACCGTCAGCTTGGTGGTCAATGCGAACACCGGAAATCCGCTGCTCAAGGACAAAACCGTTCGTGCGGCTCTGTCGGCTGCTCTGGACCGCACCGCAGCAGCACAGGCAGGCGGCGGAGAGGCCATGCTCTCTCTGAGCGGAACTGCCGGTGAGCTGCTTTCTGCCCAGCCGTCCGGTCAGACTCTCAGCTTGGAGGGCGAGGGGATCGAGCTTTCCGACAAGGAACTCGAAATTGTCTACCTCCAGAATGAGAAAACAGAGGCAGCGCTCCAGACGGTGAAATCCGCTTGGGAAGCTCTGGGCCTGTCGGTGGTTCTGACCGCACAGGATGCCGAGACCTTCCAGCGCAGCCGCAACAGCCTCCAGTATGCGGATCTTCTTTGCAGCGTCTGGGAAACCGATGCGGCAGACCCGATGCTGGCGCTGGTTCCGTATCTCTCCTCCAACCAGCAGTCCGGATGCGGCTACTCCAATCCGGAGTTTGACCAGCTGATGCTGGACGCAATGCAGGCAGAGCAGGAGAGCGAGAAAACCCTCAAACTCAAGGAGGCAGAACAGCTTCTGCTCGAGGACGCTGATGTCATGCCGCTCTACCGAGAGGACATTGTCGTCACCAGCGATTCGGCCAGAGTGACCGGCTGGACGGTTAGCCAGAACGGAACCTATTGGTTCGGCGGCGCATCCTTGGTTTAATCGGTTTATACTGTACTTTGATTTTACTCCCTCTGTGATTTTCACAGAGGGAGTTTTTATGTGATAGAAAAAATCATTCCAAAATGAGGGACAGATTCAAAATATCAATTGGACGAAGGAGGGGAAAGCGCCTATAATGAAAGGCGAATAAAGGACGATTCTGTCCGAATTTAAGAGAGGTGTGATCTTTTATGAAGAACAACAAGACCCAAATGCTGGCATTTTGCGGAATCAGCATTGCGTTGAACATGGTTCTGGGCTTTGTCGGCTCCAGCCTGAAGCTGCCATTTTACCTGGATACCATCGGTACCTTCTTCACAGCAGCAGCCTTCGGCCCATTCTACGGAGCAATGGTTGGCGGTATCACCAACGTTATCAGCGCGCTGATTCTGGGCCCAAAGGACATCCCGTTTGCGCTGGTCAGCATTGCCATCGGCCTGATTGTAGGCTTCGTCTGCAAAAAGACCAAGAGCTATGACCTGAAAACAGCAATCATCTGCGGTCTGGTTTGCGGTGTTGTTGCACCAATGATCGGTACTCCAATCGGCGTTGCAGTTTACGGCGGCCTGACCGGAACTGTGGGCGACATCCTCTTCCTCGCACTCAAACAGGGCGGAGCCAATATCTTTGCCGCTTCCTTCATTCCAAAGCTGATCAACAACCTGATGGACAAAATGCTGGCATCCCTGCTGGTTTTCCTGGTCATCAAAAAACTGCCAAAGCAGTATCAGCCAAATCTGGAAGCATAAGCTCGCCGTTTTCACAGACATCAAAAAACAGCCTCTGTACCGTTCCAGCTCAAACGGTGCAGGGGCTGTTGTATTTTGAAGCGCTTTTGGGGGAAGGATAAAAGAAAAAAAGAGGAGCGATTCAAAATGGTAAGACGAGGGGAACAGAGCCTGATTCTGTTTTTGTTTGGAGGGGTGGGATACTCCCTGCTGGAAATCCTTTGGAGGGGCTTCACCCATTGGACGATGTTCGTGCTGGGCGGAATCTGCTTTGTGTTACTCAGCCGCCTGTCGGTTCACTGCTGCGGCAGGGTGCCGATGTGGGCGTGCTGCTTTGGCAGTGCGGTGCTGATTACAGCGCTGGAATTCCTGACAGGCTGTGTGGTGAATTTAGGCTTGGGCTGGAATGTCTGGAGCTACTCCGACCAGCCGCTGAATCTGCTGGGTCAGATTTGCCTAGGGTTCAGCGCATTGTGGTTTTTACTCAGCGTCCCGCTGCTGGAGCTGTCCTTTTGGCTGTGCAGAAGATTGGACGGCGGTTATCGAATCGAGTAGCGCTGGGCATAACCGCAGCGGCGGCACAGCTCTTCGCTCGGCTTGCGGCAGGAAAATCCATCATATAGCGCTTTGGCGCGGGGAGAGGAGAGAATCTCCGCAAGCGGCTGCTGGTAGACATTGCCCAGCGGGATGCTTCCTTCCGAGTCCAAACAGCAGGGAACAACGGTGCCGTCCACCAGAACACCGAACTGGTCGCGGAGTCCGTAGCAGAACACGGAATCCACCGGGTCCTCTCGGGCAAGGGTGGGCCAAGAAAATTTTTCGGCAGTTTCCAGATAGACCCGGTCTGCCAGAGTGATGCTGGAACGGCGCTCTAACTCCTGCTCCGGCTGAAACGGCAGCTGGAAGAAGGACTGCACCTGCTCGAAAATATCGACATTTCGCTGGTTTTGTGCTTTCAGGGTGGCGCTGTCCCGATTCCATAGACGCAGAACGCAGTAGACGGAGATCTGCTCGGAGGCGGTCTGGCAGAAGTTCAGAATGTCCGCAAGATATTCCTCCAGCGTTTGGCCGGTTTGGTTGGCTTCAAAGCTGTGGACAGAGATGCTCACCCGATACAGCGCAGGGGAGGAAAGCAGGATTTCCTGACACTGCTTCAGAAGGGTTCCGTTGGTCGTCAGCGAGATTTTTAACTCCTTCTGGGCGCACAGCGCGAGCAGCTGCTTGAGCTCGGGGTGCATCAGCGGCTCTCCCATCAGATGCAGATAGACATAGTCGGTCAGCGGAGTGATCTGCTCGAGCAGAGCGGCAAATTCCTCAGTGCGGATAAACCGGGGAGAGCGCGAGGTCTTGGGACAGAAGGAACAGTTGAGGTTGCAGATGTTGGTGATTTCCAGATAGGCTTTTTTAAAGGGCTTGGCAGATTTCGGCATGGGAACGGATTCTCCTTTCATCGTGGTCGTCCCGAACGTGATGCAATCAGTATATCAAAAAAAATACCGAAGGAAAAGGGTGTATCACCGCTTGTGTCCTTGCCTTTTGGTTGAAGGCGGATGGGAATTCTGGTATAATACTGGTAAAACGAAAGAGAATCAGGCTGTGAAGAAAAGTCGGGAGGACAGTATGTTACGGAAAAATCAAATCGAGCAGATGCAGATTACGGCGATGTCGTCGGATGGAAACGGAATTGCCAAGTTTGACGGGATGGTGGTCTTTGTCCCTTATTCGGCGGTGGGGGATGAGCTGCTGGTCCGAATCGTCAAGGTGCAAAAACACTATAGCTATGGAATTATCGAGCAGATTCTAAAGCCAAGCCCGGACCGGGTGCAGGATGGCTGCCCGGTCTATCAAAAATGCGGAGGCTGTGCCTTCCGACACATTTCTTATCAGGCAGAGCTGCGGCATAAAGCCGAGTTTGTGGAATCCAATCTGCGCCGCCTCGGCGGTCTAGAGCCCAAGATGCTGCCGATTACTCCGTCGCCGCTGGTCAAGGGCTATCGCAATAAGGCGCAGTATCCGATTCGGAACCACGATGGAAAAATTGAAGCAGGATTTTTTGCAAAGCGAAGCCACAGGGTTATCTCCTGTGCCAGCTGCGATTTGCAGCCGGCCTTTTTTGAGGAAATTCTGGAATATACCCGCAGCTTTTTGCAGGAGCATCAGATTTCGGCTTATGACGAGCAGAGCGGGAAGGGATTGGTCCGCCACCTCTACCTGAGATATGGTGAGGTGTCCGGCGAGGTCATGGTCTGTCTGGTGCTCAATGGCAATCAGCTTCCGGAGCTGCCGCAGTACCTTCAGGGACTGCTCAAGGTCTGCCCGCAGGTGGCATCGGTGGTCCTCAATGTCAATCGGGAACAGAATAATGTGATTTTGGGCAGCGAGTGCAAAACCGTCTATGGCAAGGATACCATTCAGGATACCCTGTGTGAGGTCCAGTTCGAGCTTTCTCCGCTGAGCTTTTATCAGGTCAACCGTCAAGCAGCCCAGCAGCTTTACCGTGTGGCAGCCCAGCTGGCTGAGTTCCAGGGAGACGAGCTGCTGGTGGATTTGTATTGCGGCGCCGGTACCATCGGCCTGTCGATGGCATCTCAGGTGAAGGAGCTCATCGGCGTCGAAATTGTTCCGGATGCCGTCGAAAATGCGCGCGCCAATGCCAGCCGATTCGGCGCTGTCAACGCGCGCTTCATCTGCGCAGATGCCAAGCAGGCGGCAACCCAGCTGGCACAGGAGGGCCTTGCTCCCGATGTTATCGTGGTAGACCCGCCGCGTAAGGGCTGTGACCACGAGGTGCTCGAAGCCATTTCCCAGATGGCCCCGCAAAAACTGGTGTACATTTCCTGCAATAGCGCGTCCCTCGCCCGCGACTGCAAGGAACTTGCAGCCCTCGGCTACCAGCTTCAGGTCGCCGCCCCGGTAGACCTTTTCCCAAGAACAACCCACGTCGAGACGGTGGTCCTCTTGTCACGGGAAACAAATCCACTGACGGTTGAGGTCAGAATGGAAGTGGAAACCGGCGAGGTCAAGGAGCATCCGACCTATAAACGCATTCAGGAATATGTGCAGGAAAAGTACGGCTTCAAAGTCCATACGGCATATATTGCAGAGGTCAAGCGTATAGTCGGGCTGGATATGCACAAAGCACAGAATGCTGTTGAACAGAGAAAACATGAGTATCATCCCTGCCCGCCTGAAAAGGTCGAGGCAATCAAGGATGCGCTGCGGCACTTTGGCTTAATCTCAGAGTGAGTTTACGGCTAAAAACCCAGCATCACGTCAATGGCGTGGTGCTGGGCTTATTTTTTGTCGTGCTTCGGGGCTTTTTTTAAGGATAAAACCGCCTGTGTGCCGTTTGCTTTTCTTTGCCATATTGACACGCTGCCCTCTGTTCGTCGTGGCAACTGTGCGTTTTCGGGATAGAAAATGGACACTTATCTTTGTATAGAGAGAAAGCCAGAGAGGAAAAAGAGGGTGAGCGCAGGCTGTGGGAACGGTGCGTAAACCGCTTGCGGTTTTCCACGGTTTCCATAGCCGCAGCGAGGGAGAAAAGGGAGAGGTGGCTTTCTCGCTCAGGCGGCTTGCCGCTGCTCTTTGGCTCTCCCTTTTCTCCCTGAAAATCAGGGATTATTCCGCATCATTGCTCGGCGTAACAGGACGAAAGTCCTCCTGAACGGCCTCATTGAGGTCAAAGCACATGGTTTTTGCATCGGCAACCCAGAACCCGCGCACCCTGTAACGCTTGCCGGGAATCCAGTCCTCGCCGGTGACAGCGCGAAGCGGGTCAAGCAGATTCTTGTTGGAGATCGTAACAACACCTTTCTGTTCGCCTCTCGGCTTGGAGAACTTGAATCCCTTCGGTTCGTTGCTCTTGCAGGAACGGATCGCAAATACCCTCGCTTTCGCATCCAGCAGACACAAAACAAAGGCGGGATAGCCCAAGTCCTCAAGCACTTTCTTGGTGAAAGTCACGCCATTCTGATTCAGGAACATATCCGGGTAGGCGTTGATGTTGGAGTCGATGGTTTCAAAGTTCAAAGCGGAAAAATCGAAGTTCATAGTTAAAATCCTTTCATTTCATAGTGTTTTGCGCCTCATCCATGAATATTATGGTGCGGCAAAGCCGCCAGTCCGGTGTGGCGAGAGCCACTTGTCCGGACTAACGGAGCCACCCCGTTTTGTTTATTAAGTTACTTTGCCATTGCTGGATCCAGTCCATATA